>Ga0136589_1000014_pt1 | contig 95880 bp, 101 predicted proteins | sample AntRauMFilla3764_FD_104640 | JGI IMG/M metagenome (GOLD analysis project Ga0136589, IMG submission 104640) | Saline lake microbial communities from Rauer Islands, Antarctica - Metagenome Filla 3 #764 | ecosystem: Environmental > Aquatic > Non-marine Saline and Alkaline > Saline | place...
TTATCTCGGTGTCCGTGCGCGGGAAGTACCAGAGGTAGCCCGCCGACCGCTCGGTGGGCTTGAACACGAGGGCGTCGTCCCACTCGACCGGTTCGTCGACCTCGACGATCTCCCGATAGGCCGAACAGAACTGCGAGTAGCGGACGTTCGTGTCGAAGGTGGCGTCTTCGAAGTCGGTCTTGTCCTGCAGCAGGGACAGGGCCCCGGCGCCGTCGATGACGAGCTCGGCGTCGTAGGTGACGTGGTCGCCCTTGCGGATGGCTTCGAGGCCGGTGACAGTGCCGTCGTCGGCCTGGACGACGTCCTGGACGACGGTGTCGTAGTGGAACTGCGCACCCGTCTCGCCGGCGCCCTCGATGAGACAGCGGCCGTACTCCCAGCGGTCGATGACCGCGAGTTCACCGGGGACCGGAATCTCCAGCACCGTATCCTCCTGTGGAATCTCGAAGCGGCCGTGGTCGACGTCGGTGTTCGTGAAGGCGGGTTCCAGCTTGGACTTGGGGATGGCCTCGGGGAAGTCGCTGGCCCCCTTCAGCGCGTCGCCACAGGCGATGTGGCCCGCCTCCTCGGCGTCCTTGCGCTCGACGACGACGACGTCGTACCCCGCGTCGGCGAGTGTCGCGGCGGCGTAACAGCCCGACGTCCCCGCCCCGACGACGGCCACGTCGTACTGGTGAGTGGTCATGCACGCTGCTCCTGCCCGGAGCGCAAAAATCGTTCCGCTGTGTGTTTGTCGGTACAGCGTCGGGAATAAAGAGTTTTGACACGGCGTTGCAAACGCGAGAGTATGACCGACTACACCGTCTCCTTCGTCGGGACCGGCGAGGAGATAACGGTCTCCGAGAAGGAGACCATCCTCTCGCGCTGTATCGAGGAGGGCATCGCCCAGGAGTACTCCTGTCGCGTGGGGATGTGTCTGGCCTGCTCGGCGGAGATTCTCTCGGGCGAGGTCGTCCAGCCGGCGGCGCGCGGACTCACCGAGCAGGAACGTGAGAACTACGCGCTGACCTGTATGGCCCGGCCCGCGTCGGACCTGGAACTGGACCGCGGGAAGTACCCGCCGAGCATCGAAGGCGACGCCGAGGCGGCCGCGGCGGACGACTAGCGAGGCGGTGAGCTTTGCGAACCGCCTCGTCACACGCGAACGGCGACCGCAGGGTGCCGTGAGCAGAGAGACGACGAGCGAAGCGAGGAGTCTCTTACACTGTCGAGCGGTGCAACCGCGAGACGAGCGAGGTCGTGAACGAAGTGAACGACCTCATCATAGGCGAACGGCGACCGCAGGGAGCCGTGAGCAAAGCGGGGCTGTTATCGGAGCCCCGTCTGTGAGTGAGTAACTCACACACTACGCCCAATTGATAGAATAGAAGGGCAGGTCATATAAGCACGTGGGTCGTAGAGAATGTTGACACCAGCGTCAGCGGACGGCCGTCGACGACTTGACACACTCTCCCAACCATGACCAGCCGTGTATACAGACTCCACTCGACGCTCGAACTGCCACTGGAAGACGCGTACGATTTCTTCGAGGACCCGGACCTTCCACCGGAGATCGCTGACGTAGACATCACCCGTCGGAACAACACGCTCATCGTCAGTGCCGTGGCGAAAGACGACAGTATGAGCAAGTACACGCCGACGGCACAGCTGAAAGCCAGCGTTACCGAGAACCGCGTCTACGAGGAGGACCCCGAGGAGATGGGCCCGCCCGGCGCCGCATCGACTGGCTCGGCCGGCGGCGGCCCACAGTGGGGCACGCTCGAAGAGGAAGAGGAGGAGATCGAGTCCGAACTCGTCGAGTACGCCTGTTTCAAGGGCGACCGCGAAACCGTCCTCCAGAACACAGCGCTCCAGTACGCGATGTTCGAGGTGCTCTGTGAGGTGGCGAAAGTCGCCGAGAAGGGCACATTGACAGCCATCGCGGCCGTCGACGAGGAACTGGAGGCCGTCCGCATCGTGGACGGCGAAGAACACCCCGCTTCTATCAACGTCGTCGAAGACCCCGCCGACGAAGACGAAGAAGAAGGCGTCAACTGGCGCGACAACGAGTTTATCTCGTAAGCCCTACTCACACGGAACGTATCGGCCGCCCTCCTTACGCAGCGACCAGTTCCTCCCCAGCGACGCGTTCGGCCAGTTCGAGCGTGAGGTTGGCCTCGATGTAGGCGGCGACGACGATGAGCAGCGCCGAGAACAGCAGGAGCCACCCCGCCTCCCGCAGGTCACGGCGGGTGACGAGCGTCTCTTCGAGCCCACGGATGTACCGGACCGTGAGCCGAGCGAACCGGAGGCCGACCGCCGAGGCGACGAGCAGTGCGGGAATCTCCAGGACGCCGTGGGGGAGGATAAGCAGCGCGACGACGAGCGGGTCGACCTGCTGGACGGCGATACCGACGACGGCGCCGATGAGCAGGCCGTTGAGGACGAGTCCCAGCAGCGTGACCAGTCCGAGCGACACGGCACCCAGCGACAGCACGAGCATCGCGACGAGGTTGTTGACGGCGAGGTCGACGGTCGTCAGCGCCGGGAACGGGTTGGTGCCCCCGCCCTCGCCCGTCGGAAGCGATTCGACGGGGACCGCGCTCCCGAGCAGGAACCCGACGACGGTGCTCGCGCCCAGTACCAGTGCGGCGGCGGGGACGTAGAGACGCAGCCAGCGACGGTAGACGGCCCTGAGGTCCGGACGGGAGCCCATAGCGGACAGATGTCCGTCGGCGGGAAAAGCGTCCGGGACCGCCCGGAGTGTCCGTGCCAGTCACCAACACGGCGTGTACGCATCCAAAAAGTTCTTACAACCAGTAATTATATGTCATTACACGATGTCCGAAACAGCCGAGTTCCCCGACTACCTCGACGTCGACTACACCGACGGCGAGGGCGAGGAGCCCGAGGAGTACCCGACCGTCAACCACAAGATAGAGAAGGCTATCGAGGTCACGAAGCAGGGCCTCGAACAGTACGAGAACCCTGTCGTCATGTGGACCGGCGGGAAGGACTCCACGCTGACCCTGTACTTCGTCAAGGAAGTCGCCGACCGCTTCGACCTCGAAGTGCCGCCGGTCGTCTTCATCGACCACTACCAGCACTTCGACGAGCTCATCGACTACGTCGAGCACTGGGCCGACGAGTGGGACCTCGAGGTCATCTGGGCCCGCAACGAGGACGTCGGTAACTACGTCGACGAGAACGGGCTCACCCCCGGCGACGACATCCCCATCTCGGAGCTGTCCGAACACAACCAGCACCACGTCCGGAACATCCTCGAGTACGAGGAAGAGACGTTCCCGTTCCTGCTGGACACCTACGTCGGCAACCACCTGCTGAAGACCGTCGCGCTGAACGACGCCATCGAGGAGCACGACGTCGACGGTATCCTCTCGGGTATCCGCTGGGACGAACAGGAGTCCCGCGCCGACGAGACGTTCTTCTCGCCGCGTCACGACCCCGACATCTACCCGCCACACGACCGAATCCAGCCGATCCTCCAGTTCGCCGAGCCCGACGTCTGGGAGGCCTTCTGGAACTTCGTCGTGCCGGACACGGTCGAGGGCTACCCGGAAGAGGGGTACGTCCCGCAGGGCCAGGACGACCTCCCCGAAGGTATCGAGAAGGAGGACGTCCCAGTCTCGCCGAAGTACTTCGCCGGCTTCCGCTCGCTGGGCAGCGAAGTGTCGACGGACAAGTCCGCCGACGAGCCCGCCTGGCTGCAGGACATGGCGAACACGACCGAACGGGCCGGCCGCGCCCAGGACAAAGAGGACCTGATGGAGCGCCTGCGCGACCTCGGCTACATGTAGACTCGGCCGGATAGACCACACAGTACCGCAGTTTTCCGCTTTTTGCAGGTCTAGTCGTACGTCCAGTGGTTCGCCGACCCGACCTCGATTCGGACGGCGGTGTTCTCGGGCCACTCGTCCTCGTCGGCGCCGTAGCGGTCGTTGACGCGCCGGTGAATCGCGCTCGCCGCCGCGTCGTCCTCGGCGACGGTGGCCGTCCCGCGAAGCGTCACACCCCAGTTGGCGTCGCCCTCGTCGGCGTCCTGCACCGAGAGGGCGACTCGTGGATTGTGGCGGATGTTCTCGAGCTTCTTCCCGGTCGTCACGAGTTCGACGGCGCCCTCGTGGTAGGTGTACCAGACGGGCGCGACGTGGGGCCGATCCTCGTGACTGGTCGCCAGGTGGGCGACGTGAGCACCGCTGGTGAGCAGGTCCACGGCCGCCTCGGATAGCGCATCGGGCATACCACCGCTACGGCCGGGCGGGTCAAGAAAGTGTCACTACTCCAATTGTTCCTGCCCGCTCATTCGACGGCTCGGTACTGGTCTCCCTCCTGTTCCAGGCGGCCGTTGGCCACGGCGATCTTCAGCGCGCGGTCGATCTCGCGTTTGTCGATGGTCGTCGCGCCCATCAGGGCGTCCACCTGTGGGCGTGAGCACCACCCGTCCCCGTCAGCGGCGTCCCGAACCGCCTCGACGACGCGGTCGGCGATGTCGCTGGGCATGGCCGGGGCTACCAGCCCCGCCTACTTCATATCCGGGCCCGCGACGCCGACATATATTTTCCTGCACCGACCCACTGTGGAGATGTGACTGAGCGTCGAGATCGAATCGTCCTCGCGTGCGTGGTCTTCGTGGTGCTGCTGGCCCAGGTGTTGCTCTACCCCGGGGTCGACACGCTGGTGGCGGCGCTGGGGGCCGAGACTACTCTCGATGCGAGTATGTGGTTCCTCGCCGCGGAGTTCGCGGCCTTTGTCGCCTTCGCGGGCGTCTGGGGCGCGCTCAGCGACCGGACCGGCCGGCGGGTCCCCTACATCGTCGGCGGCGCCGTCGCCGGGAGCGCGCTCTACGCGGCGCTGGCGTGGCTGCCGACAGTCACCGCTGTTGGCTTCGAGGTCGTCCTCCTCCTGCGTGCGCTCCAGGGCGCGGCGACCATCGCGGCGTTCTCGCTGTCGGTGACGATGCTGATGGACCTCTCGGGTGGCCACGGGAAGAACATGGGCGCAGCGGGCATCGCCATCGGCTCGGGGACGGCTCTGGGGGCGCCGCTGGGCGGCCAGCTCTACGGCGTCTCGCCGACACTCCCGCTGTACGTCGCCAGCGGCCTCTTCTTCCTGGTAGCACTGCTTGCGGCGCTGGTGCCTGACCGCGCTCCCGCGGGCGAGGGCGGCCGCCTGCGCCGGGCCGTCCGGCGGCTGAGCGAGACGCCCGCGCTCTCGATTCCCTACGCCTTCGGCTTCATCGACCGGCTGACCGCCGGCTTTTTCGCACTCGTCGGGACGCTGTACTTCCGGGAGGCGTTCGGGCTGACGCCGGGCGAGACGGGGCTCGTCCTCGCGCTGTTTTTCGCGCCCTTCGCCCTGCTCCAGTACCCCTTCGGCGTCCTCTCGGACAGCGTGGGTCGGACGACGCCGATCGTCGCCGGGTCGGCGCTCTATGGGGTAGCGGTCGTCGGCGTGGGACTGGCGCCGACCGTCGAGACGGCGGGCGCGGGCATGGTCGTCGTCGGCGTCATCGGCGCGCTGATGGCCCCCGCGACGATGGCGCTCGTCACCGACCTCGTCGACGAGCAGGGGCGGGCGACGGCCATGGCCGGCTTCAACGCCGCCGGGAGTCTGGGCTTTTTGACGGGTATCCTCGTCGGCGGCTTCGTCGCGGGGGAGTTCGGCTATCTCGCCGCCTTCCTCGTCGCGGGCGGTGGCGAAATCGCGCTGGCGCTGGTCGCGCTGCCGCGGCTGCTGGCACTCGAACTGCCGGCCGAAGAGCGACCGACCGGGTAGCCGGCCCCTGCGAACAGGTCACGTCCCGGGGAAACACTCAACAGAGCGCCGGAATAGGACAGGATATGAACGACGACGAAGCTGCCTACGACTGGCTTACGCTCGACCCGGACGAGGAGATTCTCTGGGCGGGCCAGCCCGCACCGGAAGTGATGTACGGCGCGTATCTGGTCGGAATCCCGACGATTCCACTGCTGGGGCTCGGCCTCCTGATAATCGCCAGGCCGTATCTGACCCGGGAGAACACCGACTACGTCATCACGGACAAGTCGGTGTACAAGAAGACCGGTATCTTCAGCCGCTCGGTCTCGGAGGTAGAGTACGAGAAGGTCCAGAACACCTCCTTCTCGGTCGGCGTGGTCGGCCGCTATCTGGGGTACGGGAACGTCGGCATCAGCACGGCCGGTGGCTCGGGCGTCGAGATGTCCCTCCGGGGCGTCAGCGACCCAAAGGACGTCCAGAAGCGCCTGAGCCGCCGGGTCAAAGAGGTACAGGGCGGCCGTGGCCGGGGCGACGAGGAGACGAAACCGGACGTGCTCGCCGAGATACTGGACGAACTCCGGGCCATTCGGGTCGCCGTGGAGGGGGACAGCGGGCGTGCGGGCACTGCCGGGCGTGAGCGTACCGACCCCGCGGCCGAGCGTGACGACGGCGGCGCCACCGACTGGGACCCAGAGCAGTCATGAGTGTCCCGGACTGGGCGCCGGCCGCGCAAGGGGAGACGGCCGTCTGGCAGGGCCAGCCACGACGGCGGGTCGTCCACGTGAGCGGCGCAGTCGGCGTCCTTTTCGCGCTCGTCGTCCTCGGCGGCGCGTACCTGGCGACCTCGACTGGGTTCCTCCAGCCGGCCCTGGCGGCGGCCCTCGGCGTCCCCCTCGCGCTCGTCGCGTTCGCGGTGCCGGCCGGTGGGGCGTGGCTCTGGCGGTGGTCGACCCGGTACGTGTTGACCGACGCCGCGCTCTATCACCGGACGGGCGTGCTCTCGCTGACGGTCACGGAGCTCCGGCTTGGGAAGATACAGAACACGAGCTACTCGCAGGGTATCTTCGGGACCGTCTTCGGCCACGGAACGGTCACCGTCGACACCGCCGGGAGCGAGGGTGCGGAGCTGACCCTGCGCCAGCTCGACGGGCCGAAGGCGGTCCACCAGCGCATCGCCGAGCAGGCGGGGAAGGCGAAGGGCGACCGACGGGACGGGATTCCCGGCTCGCTCGAGAACTGGACGGCGGTCCGTGCCGAGGTCCGCCGGATTCGGGCGGCGATGGCGGGCGAGTGAGCCCTAGCGTGGGTCTTCGACCGCGTCCAGCGCCGCGGGATTCTCGATGCTGGACATATCTCCGAGTTCCTCCCCCCGGTACACCGCGCCGATGGCCCGTCGGAGTATCTTCCCGCTCTGGGTCTTCGGGAAGGCGTCGACGAACAGGACCTCGCGCGGGCGGAACGGCTTGCCGAGTTCCTCGCCGACGGTCGCGGCGATGCTGTCACGCAGGTCGTCGGTCGGTTCGTTCGCCGGTTCGAGGACGGCATACAGCACCACGGCGGTCCCGGTCGTGTCGTCGGGAACGCCGACGGCGGCGGCCTGATTGACGGCGGGGTGGTCCATCGCCGCGCCCTCGACCTCCGCGGGGCCGACCTTCCGGCCCGCGACGTTGAGCGCGTCGTCGGCCCGGCCGTGCAGGAACCAGAGCCCGTCAACGTCTTGCTGGGCCCAGTCGCCGTGGTTCCAGAGGCCGTCCCACCGGGACCAGTACTCCGCGACGTAGCGCTCGTCACCGGACCACAGGGATTTCGACATCGAGGGACAGGAGTCGCGGGCGACGAGATACCCCCGCTCGTGCGTGTCGGCGATGGAATCGCCGGCCTCGTCGACGATGTCGATGTCCATCCCCAGTCCCGGCCCGCCGAGCGTGCAGGGTTTGAGCGACTGGATCGGCATCGGCATCAGAAAGCAGCCCATTATCTCGGTGCCGCCGGAGATGTTGACGATGGGACAGTCCCTGTTGCCCACGTGCTCGTAGAACCACTGCCAGCTCTCGGGGTCCCAGGGCTCGCCGGTCGAGCCCAGCAAGCGGAGGCTGGACAGGTCGTGGCCCTCGAGCCACTCGTCGCCCTGCTTGCGAAGCGCCCGGATAGCCGTCGGCGAGACCCCGAAGACCGTCAGGTCGTGGCGGTCTATCATGGCCCAGAAACGGTCCGGGTCGGGGTGGTCCGGCGCCCCCTCGTACATGAAGATGGTCCCGCCCAGCGCGTGGTTGCCCAGCAGGGTCCAGGGCCCCATCATCCAGCCGATGTCGCTGACCCAGAAGAAGCGGTCGCCCGGCTTGTGGTCGAAGCCGAAGTATATCTCCTTGGCCGCCTGGAGCACGGCGCCGGCGTGGGTGTGGACGATGCCCTTCGGTTCGCCGGTCGTCCCCGAGGAGTACAGCAGCATCGACTCCTGACCGCTGGGCAGGGATTTGGTCTCGTAGCTGTCGGACTGTGACTCGATGGCCTCGTCCCACCACTCGTCGCGGCGGGTCCACGTGAGCGTCTCGTCGGGGTCGTCGGCGGTCCCGATTCTGTCGTACACCACCGTATGCTCGACGCCGTCGCCATCGCTCTCTGCCCGGGCCTGCTCGATGGCCGCGTCGGCGGTCTCCTTGAGGTGGACCGGCGACCCGCGGCGGTAGAAGCCGTCGCCGGTAAACAGCACCGAGCAGTCGGCGTCGGCCAGTCGGGTCGCCGTCGCGTCGACGCCGAAGCCCGAGAAGATGGGGACGACGATGGCTCCGGCCTTCAGACAGCCGTAGAAGATGCTGGCTACCTCGGGCACCATCGGCATATAGAGGCCGACGGTGTCGCCCGTCTCGACCCCGACGGATTCCAGATAGTTGGCGACCCGGTTGCTCTCCTCGTGCAGATCGTGGTATGTGACCTGCCGGACGTCACCGGGCTCGCCCTCCCAGACGAGCGCGACCTGATTTCGGGCGTCGGTGTCGGGCGCGGCGTGGCGGTCCACGGCGTTGTAGGCGGCGTTCAACTCCCCGCCGGGGTACCAGTTCGTGAACTGCGGGCCGTCGAAGGTCTCGGTCTCGCCGCTCGCGGTCTCGACGGTCCGCCTCCCGGTCTCCCGAACCGCGTCGTAGTCCTCGAAGAAGTCGATGTGGAGGTAGTCGACGAGTTCGTCCCAGAACCAGTCGACGCCGCTCGCCTCGACGCCGTCGATTTCGGTCGTCGTCCGGCGTATCAGTTCGTCGTAGTCCTCGATACCGTAGCGCTGCATGAACTGCCAGACGTTGGTCGATTCGACGAACGCCCGTGTGGGCTCGTGGACGACGCGGTCCAGCTCTTCGAGTGACTCCGGGGCCATATCGTGAGAATACGTGACACACGACTAAGTAATTGCCCGGCTGTGGCGGCCCGAACGAACGCGCAGTCGCTGCCTTCGGGCCCCGGAAACCCTTTTGCACGGGGGCGGCCAACGTCCGGATATGTACGTCCGGGATGCGAAAAACAGAGAGGAGGTCTGGTTACTGGACCACATCGAGGAGATGGGGCTGGACGAGACGAACTTCCGTTCCCGTGACTACGTCATCGCCATCGACGAGCACGACGACCGGAAGGCCGGCTTCGGCCGCATCCGAATCCACAAGCCCGACGACGGCGACCCCATCTGCGAACTCACGAGCATCGGCGTCCTCCCGGAGTGGCGCGACCAGGGCGTGGGCGCACACGTCATCGAACGCCTCGTCGAGTACGCCTCCGACGAGGGGTTCGACGTGGTGTACTCGCTGACGGGCGCCGACCGCTATCTCACCCAGTTCGGCTTCGAGCGTATCGCCGTCGAGACGCTGCCGCCCCGGCTGCAGGAACGACTCGAGGAAAAGAAGGCGAACATCCAGCCCGACGCGGTGCCGATGCGGGTAGAGCGGGCCGACTTCTCGGTTCCGCCGCGCTTTCGCGAGCGGTTCAAGAACGCCTCGGCCCACGAGGCCGAGCCCGAACCCGAAGACACCGCCGAGGACTTCGGTATCGACCCCGACGAAGCGACCTACAAGTACGACACCGGGCGGTGAGGCCGAGTATTATCCACGGGGACCGTCTCGGAGAGCGCTGAAAACCACGTGTTCGTCGTCCAGTTGGCGCTTCGTCTCTACCTCACGCTCGATTATCCGTCGTCCGGGGACGCTCCGAGCGGACAAAATCGAGGACACGTCTGGGTCGGTCACACCGTCCCGGACGTGGCAGTGGGTAGCGAGAGCAGTCGGGTATCGTGAATCCGGACGCTGCTGGAGACACCTGAACGACGCCGGAAACCGTCGGACAAGTGGTCGAGGGGCCGTTCACACTCGGTTTTCGTTCCGGCCGGACATCTGGGGGCGCTGTTTCACCTCCCGGGAGAACGCGCCCGTAACTCGCAATCCCAGCGCGGTAATCGCACATAACAGAGAGGCGGCAGTTAGCAGTTCTCCGGTAGGACCGAAGGCAGAATTCAAACTCCCGTATGTCAAGAGGAACACGGCACCGAACAACACCAGATGGTCCAGGATGCCCCACGAATCTGTCCGGAGCCAGGATGGGAACTCGAATACGTCTCGTCGTCGCGAGTATATGACTGCCAGCGAGGCGGTAATTGCGACGACGTGATGAACGACAGGCGGAACCACAGCTGTGTCCAGAACCAGAGAGCTCCCGGCCAGCAGGACGAGGGCACTGAGAACGATAGCAGAGATATACGTGAACGTAAAGAGAACGAGCTCGTCCCAGAGGGAGTCGCCAGGGTCACACTGGCCGTAGAAGACCACTTCAAGACGCCTCTGGAACAACCAGTTCGCCACGACAGTGAACGCAGCCATGATAGCGACCACGGCCGGGCCAACTGTCGAATCAGTCAGTAACGGGCCACTGGACAGAAAATCGAGCAGCGGGACCGCAATTATAACGATGGAATAGAAACCAAACAGTTGCCGTCCAATCGCATCGAAGATACCCGTCTGGTCGGTAGCCATTTAGGCAGCAGAATAATGTTGCTGAGTGGTAATAATATATGTACCTGATTTTCAGAGTCGGCCAGCTGACCGCATAGACCGAGCTGTGAGACCCGCACGTCCGTCAGTCTCGGCCAACTCGCGTCGCTGTCACCTCGTACTCGCCGCAGTGTCCCACCCGCTCGTAGACCGACCCGCCCGCTACTTGCGCACGTCGATGAGTTCGATGTCGAAGACCAGCGTCCGCCCCGCGAGTTCGTGGTTGAAGTCGACCTCGACGGCATCGTCACGGACGGCGGTCACGTCGCCGTGGAGCTCGTTTTTCGCCTCGACGTGGAGCCCGACCTCCGGCTCCGAGCCCACCATCTCCTCGAACGCCTCGGAGTCGTACTCCCGTATCTTCTCTTCCTCGATCTCGCCGTAGGCCTTCTCTGGCGGGACCTCGATAGTCGCCTCCTCGCCCTCTTCCATTCCGACGAGGGCCTCCTCGATGCCCTCGATGATGTCGCCGCGGCCGACGGTGAAGGAAAGCGGTGCGTAATCGGCCGGCTGGACGCCCTGTGCCGTGATGAGGTCCTCGTGACGGGCGACCTCCTGTCGCGAGGTGTCGAAGAGACTCCCGTCCTCGAACCGTCCCACGTAGTGGATGGTTACCCCATCCCCGCGTTCGACTGGCATACCACGTGTTCCGTGCAGGAGTGATTTAAAAGCAGCTTTTGTGCGCTGGAGGAGCCGTCGCTGGTGGTAGCGGGGCCCCTGTCTGAATCAGTAGCGCAGAGAACGAACCGAGAGTTACTAGTCGCGAACCCTTAAGCCCGCACCGGCCCACGCTTTTGCCATGTTCGACCCCGAGGAACTGGACGAGATCCGCGAGGCGAAAGCCGAGTGGGAGGCGGAGGACGTCCAGCCGACCGTCGACCGATTCGGCGAGCGCGAGGAGCGGTTCACGACGGACACGGAGGGGCAGGCGGTAGAGCGGCTCTATACGCCGGCGGACGTGGCCGACCTCGACTATCAGGAGGAGCTGGGCTTTCCGGGCCGGGAGCCGTACACGCGGGGCGTCTACTCGACGGGCTACCGGGGGCGGCTCTGGACGATGCGCCAGTACGCGGGGATGGGGACCGCAAGCGAGACTAACGACCGCTTTCACTACCTGCTCGACGAGGGCCAGACCGGGCTCTCGATGGCCTTCGACCTGCCGACGCAGATGGGGTACGACTCCGACGACGCGATGGCGGCCGGCGAGGTTGGCAAGACGGGCGTCGCCATCGACTCGCTTTCGGACATGGAGACCGTCTTCGAGGGGATTCCGCTGGACGAAGTCTCGACGTCGATGACCATCAACGCGCCCGCCGCCGTCCTGCTGGCGATGTACATCGCCGTCGGCGACGTTCAGGGCGTCGACCGCGAGGAACTTCGGGGCACCATCCAGAACGACGTGCTCAAGGAGTACATCGCCCGCAACACGTTCATCTACCCGCCCGAACCATCGATGCGCCTCATCACCGACATCTTCGAGTTCTGCGCCGCGGAGACGCCGAAGTTCAACACCATCTCGATCTCCGGCTACCACATCCGCGAGGCCGGCTCGACCGCCGCCCAGGAGATCGCGTTCACGCTCGGCGACGGTATCGAGTACGTCGAGGCCGCCATCGAGGCCGGGCTGGACGTCGACGACTTCGCCCCACAGCTCTCTTTTTTCTTTGCGTCGTACAACAACATCTTAGAGGAGGTCGCGAAGTTCCGGGCCGCCCGGAGACTGTGGGCGAAACTGATGGACGAACGCTTCGACGCCGAGAACCCCAAATCCAAGCAGCTCAAGTTCCACACCCAGACCGCCGGCTCGACGCTGACCGCCCAGCAGATAGAGAACAACGTCGTCAGAGTGGCCTACCAGGCGCTGGCCGCAGTGCTCGGTGGGACCCAGAGCCTCCACACGAACGGCAAGGACGAGGCCATCGGCCTCCCGACCGAGGAGTCCGTCCGGACGGCCCTGCGGACCCAGCAGATTCTCGCCCACGAATCGGGCGCCGCCGACACCATCGACCCGCTCGCGGGCAGTTACTACGTCGAGTCCCTGACCGACGAACTGGAACAGGAGGCCCGCGAGATCATCGAGGACGTCGACGAACGCGGCGGGATGCGGAAGGCTATCGAGACCCAGTGGGTCCAGCGCCAGATTCAGGACGTGGCCTTCGAACGCCAGCGCGAACAGGAGGCCGGCGAGCGCATCATCGTCGGCGTCAACGAGTTCGAGGTAGAGGAGAGAGGCGAACAGGACATCGAGGAGGTCGACGAGGCCGTCGAAGCGGCCCAGCAGGAGAGCGTCGCCGAGGTTCGAAAAGAGCGCGACGACGACGCGGTCGAGGCCAAACTCGACGCGCTTCGCCAGGCCGCCCAGAGCGACGCGAACCTCATGCCGTACATCGTCGACGCGGTGAAAGTGTACGCGACGACGGGCGAGGTCTGTGACGTGCTCCGGGACGTCTTCGGGGAGTACCAGCCCGGCTCGTCGATGTAACCGGGACGAACTAAACCCGGGGCGACCCAATTGCCACTATGCAGTTCGACCACGCTGGCGTCGCCACCGACGACGCCGACGGACTGGCGGCACTGTACGAGACCGCCTTCGACGCGCCGGTCGCCCACGAAGAGGAGTTCGACGGCCTGCGCGTCGTCTTCCTGGAGCTGGGCAACGGCTACTTCGAGCTGCTGGAGCCGCTGCCCGACGCCGACGACGCCGTCGCGAGCTACCTCGACCGGCACGGGCCGGGGCTCCACCACGTCGCGCTCGCGACCGAGGATATCGAGGGTGCGCTCGCAGACGCGCGCGCGGCCGGCGTCGACCTCATCGACGAGTCACCCCGCCCCGGCGCGTGGGATCACGAGGTCGCGTTCTGTCATCCGAAGTCGACCGGCGGCGTCCTCGTCGAGTTCGTCGAACACTGACGGTCCGGCCCCAGCGTGTGTAATATGCCAACATACATCGTTATACGTCCTGAACTATCGGGTCACCGGGCCACGGCCGGCCCGAGCCAGACGAACCGGCCGAACGCGGCAACCCACCTGCCGGAGGGAAAAGAACTTGTCAGTTGCAAGAGTGGGTCGAATTATGAAGGCAATTGTCCTTGCCGGGGGATACGCAACCCGAATGTGGCCGATCACCCGACACCGACCCAAGATGTTACTGCCGGTCGGCGAGTCGACCGTGATCGACGGTATCGTCGACGACCTGGAAGGCGACGAGCGTATCAGCGAGATATTCATCTCCACGAACGAAGCCTTCGCGGACGAGTTCGAGACACACTTCGCGGAGCGTGGCACCGACAAGATCACTATGTCCGTCGAGGACACGAGCGACGAGGACGAGAAGTTCGGCGTCGTCGGTGCCCTGGCACAGCTCGTCGAGCGCGAGGGGCTCGGCGAGGAGGACTTACTCGTCATCGCCGGTGACAACCTCTTTGGCTTCGACATCAGCGAGTTCATCGACCACTTCAAGAGCTACGACGACCCGACGCTGGCCGCCTACGACGTCGGCGATCTGGAGAAGGCCAAGTCCTACGGCCTCATCCAGGTCGAAGGCGACGAGATCGTCGACTTCCAGGAGAAGCCCGACAACCCCAAGAGCACGCTCGTCTCCATCGCCTGCTACGCCTTCCCGGCCGACGCCATCCGCTTCGAGGAGTACCTCGCCGGCGACAACAACCCCGACGAGCCCGGCTGGTTCATCCAGTGGCTCGTCGACCAGGGCTCGGTGCGACCGTTCAGCTTCGACGACGTCTGGTACGACATCGGGACGGCCGACAGCTATCTCGAAGCCGTCGAGTTCGCCCTCGAAGGCGGACAGATGATCGCCGACGACGCCACCGTCGAGAACTCCAAGCTCGGCGACAACGTCCACGTGCTCCCCGGCGCGACTATCAAGAACTCCACCGTCGAAGACACCGTCGTCTTCCAGAACGCGTCGATCACCGACGCCGACGTCACCAACTCCGTCATCGACGTGGATGCGAGCGTCAACGACAAGGACCTCGACGGCTCGCTGCTGGGCCAGAACACCCGCGTGCAGTAGAAGTACCTTTTTACTGCGGGGGGTCGCCATCGGCGACCCCCCGTTGCAAAAATCTACGCTAAAAACTCTCTTCACGCTCCATCGCGGTGCTCAGTCGCGTGAAGTGAAACCGCGCCTCGCGATGCTCGGCGCGGTATGCTCTCCGCGACAGCCTGCCCTTCCCCGTCAGCGCGCGACAGAGCGCGCGCTCGGCCGAATCAGCTAGCCGGTCCGAACAGATTCTCGGCGAGGCCGCCAGCCAGAGCGACGCCCGTCTCGACCGGGACGCTCGTCGTCGCCGCGTCGGTCGTCTCGGCCCAGGTCTCGTACTCGGCTTCGTCCTCGAAGACGTGGATGTACGGACAGACCTGCTCGTAGGTCTCCTCGATGGACGTACACGAGGCGCAATCGACCGCGTCGGCCACGCCCAGCGAGACGACGGCGTCGGGATGGGAGTAGTCGATACCGGCAGGGTCGACGGTTATCTCCACCGTCGCCCCGCGTTCGGGCGTCGTCGAGCGGACGGTACCGGGTGCGTCGGCCAGGAACGGGACGACCAGCGGATCGAGCACGCAGACGTACGACTGGGAGCGTCCCGCGCCGACGAAGACGTGGGCGCCGTCCTCGGTCGTACAGAGGTCGCCGACGCTGGGCGGTTCGCCGTCCCAGTCGCGCTTGTGCTCCCGGAGCATGGCGACCCAGGCCGCCGCGGTGTCGGGCGGCGTCGTCCCGTAGAGGTCGCCGAGTCCCGCCGCGATATCGTCCGGGAGCCGAAACTGTTCGAGCGCCAGTTCGAGACCGAGTTCGCTCGGGTCGATGTCGTGGTCTACCATCGCGCCTATACTTTGCTACCCGAAGCTATTATACTGTGAAGTCCAAAGTAACAGAGTGAGTCCACGAGCCCGAAGCTATGGAAGGATTCGACTGTGCGACCGACGACCCGCGGTGTTACTGCCCCTTGAACGACGTGCTGGACCTGCTGGGCCGGAAGTACGTGATGGATATCGTCTGTGTGGTGGCGGTCCACGGCACCGTTCGGTTCGGGACGCTGGAAGATCACATCCCGGCGGCGAGCACGTCGACGCTGTCCGCTCGGTTAGACGACCTCGAAGCCGAGGGGCTGGTCACCCGCGAGCAGTACGACGAGATTCCACCCCGCGTTGAGTACGAGCTGACCGACGACGGCGCGGACCTGGCAGAACGGCTGCGGCCGGTCCTGGAGTGGGTGCAAGCGCGGGAGCATCGGGCATAGATGCCACCCGGGTCGGGCGGCCACTGGGTAGCGTTCTCAGTCCGTCGTCGCTTCGAGGATTCGCATCGGCCCCTCCGGCGGGACCCACTCGTCGGCGAGCGTCCAGCCGGCACGCTCCAGTAGCGACTCGTATTCGGTTCGTGTACGCTCGCGCCCGCCCATGTGGATGAGCATCGTCATATCCAGCTGCTTCGAGAAGTGAGACCGCGCCGGCCCCGGCACGACCGCCTCGACGACGAACAGCCGAGCGTCGGGCGGGGCCGCCGCTCGGATGGTCGAGAGGACCTCGACACAGTCCTCGTCGTCCCAGTCGTGGAGAATCCACTTCAGCACGTAGGCGTCAGCCTCGGGGACCGACTCGAACATGTCGCCCCCGACGTATTCACACCGGTCGGCGACGCCGAACTCGCTGGGCAGGTCCGACTCCTCGGCGACGACGCGTGGCCGGTCGAACACCGTCCCCTCGAGGTCTGGATACTGCGCCAGCAGTCGACAGCACAGATACCCCTGGCCGCCGCCGACGTCACAGACCCGGTCGAACTGCGAGACGTCGTACCCCTCCAGCACCCCGAGGACGGCCTCGGCATGCTGGTGGGACATCGCCGTCATGAACTCGTCGAACGCCCTGGCGAACTCGGGCGCGTCCGACATGTAGTCGAATATCCCGCGGCCGTGTTCGCGAACGAACCCATCCGGGCCGCCCTCGCGGACGATATCGGGCAGTTGTGTCGTGGCCTTGATCCACTCCGGACTGTGGAACAGCACGAGACCGGGCCGAACCGACCGGGGGTGGTCCGCCCGGAAGAACTGTCCCACCGGCGTCAGGGCGAACCGTCGGCTGTCGTCCTCCCTGAGGACGCCGAAGTGACTCAGCGCTCTGAGCAGCCGGTAGGTCGCGTCCGGGTCCAGGTCCAACTCCGCCGCGAGCGACTCTGCGGCGGTCGGCTCCTCGTCGAGACGGTCGACGAGCCCGACCTTGACGGCGGCGTAAAGTGCCTGACCGCTCCACAACCCTTCGACCAGTTCCTGGGCTGCGGTGAACAGTTCGGTATCGGTGTCGCTATCGGTGTGTGTCTCTGTCATCTGAATCACCGGGACTGCCCGCGTTCGCTGTCGCCGCAATAAAAACTGTCTATTCTCTCATCGCTTCTGGGCTGCAATAATATGCGGTAAAACGGCCGGCAACTCGTTCGCGATGCTCACTCGTGGCCGGGACGAATTACTCCAGCCACGCGTCCTCGACCACGATGGTTCCCCGCGTCCCGTCCCACTCGGTCGAATACTCCAGTTCGATGCGCTGGTCCATGTGCGGGCCATCCACGACCAGCGTCTCGAACTCCCCGCCCTCACCGAGGATGTGGACACCGTACTCCTCGTTGAGGGCTTCCAGTTCGTCGAGCGCATCGGCGTCGAGGGTGCGCCCGAGCCAGGACTCGTCGAGGCCGTAGGCCGCCACGCGGATGATGCGAATCTCGAAGCCCGCATCGAGCATCGCGTCGGCGAGGTCGCGGGGGTCTTCCTGCCAGAGGGGCGCAAAGAGGTTCGCCTCCAGACGGTCGCCCATCGCCTCGATACGGCTGGTCTGGTACTCGCTCTCGACGGCGCCGGCGGTGACACCGGCGACGCCGATGTCGGCGTCCAGTTCGCGCAGGGCGGCCTCCAGCGGTTCCAGCTCTTCGTCGCCCTGTTCGCCCGAATCGGGGACGTCGTCGGCGCCGAAGTCGTCGGGCTCGATTTCGACGAGCTCGATACCGATGCTCTCGGCGGCCAAGCTTGCGAGTCGCGTCGCCGGGACGTGGTACATGTACGAGTCGCCCTCGGGGTGGACAGTCACCAGCCGCTCGACGGGATAGTCGTTCTCGAGCGCGCGGTACAGCGCCCACGAGGAGTCTTTCCCGCCGGAGAACAGCGACACCCACACGCCGTCAGTCATGCGAGCCCGTAGCCCGGCCGCGGGTAAATCGCTGTCTGTTCGCGGCGTCGACCGCAGTATGCTCGCGGCTCGTCCCTCCACGGCGCGCTCCGCTCGCCGTTTCGGTGCGCGGCGCGGAGCGCCGCGCTCTCACCGCTGCGCTTTTCCGAGGAAGCTCCCGACGGTCGCTTCCTCGCTTATTCGACCAGTTCCGCCTCGATATCGTTCTGGCTGACGTAGGCCGCGACGCGGACGCCGATGACTGCCACGAGGATGCCCGCGAGGATGAACGTCGCGAGCCGCGTGCCGAGGTCCATCGTGAAGCCGTTGACCTCGACGATGCCGAAGTCCATCGAGGGCACGCTGAACGGACCGAACACGCCCGCTCGCTGGAGGAAGTACGCCGAAAAGCCCCGCACCACCAGTCCGACCGCGACCGCACCGAAGGGGAGGTTCACGTAGGCGCTGCGGATGCCCTCCCGCTGGAGCAGTTCGTCCAGCAGCCGGCCCAGCGAGGCCGCCAGCGCCGCCGCGGTCAGCCACGGGACGCTCTCGAAGAGGAACTGGTTCACGAGGATGAACAGACCGGTCGAGCCGGGCGGTGAAATCTCCAGCGCGCCGGCGAAGATGCCGACGATGGAGAGGCCACCGGCGACGACGTAGGTGACGAGCGAGACCTGCCCCGAGTACAGCGCCTCGCGTATCTGCCCGGGCAGCCGGGCGAGGTAGTCGTCGATACCCAGTCCCTTGTAGATGAGGAACACGCCCAGCGCGGCGGCGATAGCGCCCAGCGCGGTGGTGGGGGCGACGAACTGGAGGAGGAGGGGCAGCGCCAGCAGCGCGATACCGACCGGGACCAGCACAGTCCGTCGGAGCTCCTCGTCGGCGAGGAACTGCTTGAGCAGGTAGTAGGTGGACTCGATGTCCCGTGCCTGCCGGACGACGACGCGGTCGACGGCGTCGACGCGGACGCGGCTCTCGATGATGGGGACCAGCCGCTCGTCGTCGGCGCTGTCGACGACGACCACCGCCGAGTCCGGGTCGTACTGGGTGACCAGCGACTCGATCTGGCGGGCGATCTCGCGGTCGCTCCCGACGGCGTCGCCGCTGCCGCCGACCACGGCCACGACGGTGTCGTCACCCTCCGCTTCGAGGTCGTCGGCCACCCGCAACCCCTCCAGCAGGCAGTTGATGCGGCTGTCCTCGGGGTCGACGACACCGGTCTCCGTTATCGTCGACTCCACGGCAGCCCGCCCCACGACCGGACACCTGTCGGACACAGGGCTGTCCCGGTCGATACACACCACCAGCGTAGTCACAGTGATGTAGAGACGGGCGCGAAATAAAAAACCCTCGCGGGGTCGTGACAGCAGTTATACACAGTAATTGATGATGGAAGTGGCGATGCGTGTGATTCCGACGGCGTCGGAGACACCGCCACAGCCCGCCGCCCGACGGGAACAGCTGGGTTCCCTGACAGTTCACGCCGCGTCTCGACTGCCTCACCGCCGGAACGAGAGCCCGTCGACGTCGCCGTCGAAGGCACTGGTGAGGCCGGCCCCGAGCGCGAAGGCGACCGACTGGGCACCGGCGCGAATCTTCGACCGGAGGCCCCGCTGGGGCTCGAACTCGGCGACGGTGACCGGCTCGCCGAGTTCGGATTCGAGCCGGTCCTCGACGTCCTCGCGGGTGCCGATGTCGTCGACGAGCCCCATCTCGTGGGCCTCCGTCCCCAGGAACACGCGGGCTTCGGTGTCCCGGATCGCCGCCTCGTCGAGCCCGCGGCCCTCGGCGACGGTCTCGACGAACTGGTCGTAGTAGTCGTCGATGAGCCCCTGGAGGTAGTCGCGTTCGTGCTCCTCGACCTCCTTCAGCGGCGTCCCGGCGTCCTTGAACTCGCCGGCGGTCAGTTGCTCGTAGGAGAGGCCCAGCCGCTCTGCCAAGTCGCTGGCGTTGACCCGCGAGCCGATGACGCCGATGGAGCCGACGATAGAGCCCTCGCGGGCCCATAGCTCGTCACAGCCGGCGGCGATGTCGTAGCCCCCACTGGCACAGACGTCGGTGGCGTAGGCGACGGTCGGGCCGTCGAAACGCTCGGCTGCCAGCCGGATGTCCTCGCTGGGGACGATCTGTCCGCCCGGCGTGTTGAGCTTCAGCAGCAACGCCTCGGCCCCGCGGTCGTCGTCGGCGCGCTCTATCTGCTCGACGATGTCGTCCGCGCCGGGGCTGGTCGGCGGACTGGCGATGCTGCCACCGCCGCCGTCTCGGGTTATCGGGCCTTCGACTGCGACCTCGGCGACGTTGTGGCCCGGCGCGAGCGACCCCGCGAAGTTCGTCGCGATGCGGACGCCGACCAGTCCCGTCACCAGCACGAGCAGGACCCCGAGCAGATCGGTGAGACTGGCCGGGAAGACGACGAAGAGCAGCGCACCGGCGGCGACGGCGACGAGCGCCCCCAGGAGGACGATACCCAGCCGGACAACGGAATTCGTGCCGGCCATCACTGGAACCCCAGCGGGCGCGCACTCGTCGACTCCTCGCCGCCGCCCTGCATCCGCTGGGCCAGCTGGGCCTTCGTCTGGCGTATCTCCTCGGCCTGCTCGGCCAGGTCAGCGGTGTCGACGTCGGCCCCCGTGAGCGGGGCGATGCCCGCGTCCAGCAGCGCGCCCGCCGCCTCGGGGTCCGGGAACTGCGGGTCCGCCTCGACTACGAGGCCGACGCTGGTGAGACCGACGCGCTGTGCCTCGTGGACCAGCGCGCCGGTCGGTCCCGTGATGGCGCCCGACTCGGTGGGGGCCGGAACGTCAGCCTCCTCCAGCAGCCCGGCCCCGTCGCCCGTCGCGATGCCGTACAGCGACGGCGTGCCGTCACGTTCCGAGGGCATCCCGCTGAGGAAGAGTGGCGTCACGTCGTTGCCCCGGAACCAGTCGACGATACAGCCCGCAAAGGACTCGGCGGCCTCCGGCGAGACCGGCGCGTCGCTCTGGAGCACCAGCAGGTCCCGCTCGGTGTCCGCGTAGACCCGCACCGGACTCCGGACGTCCGGGTCGCCCTCGCTGTAGACCGCGATTTCCGGTAGCCCCTCACAGCGTGCCGTCCCGTAGTGAACCATGTCGAAGGCGTCGACCAGATGGTCGGCCGCGAGCTTGCCGACCAGTCCCACCCCCGGCAACCCCTCGACGAGTGTCGGCGCGTCGAGTTCGATATCGTCGCGATGTACCTCTACGTGTGCCATGGCTGGATAGAGGGGCGGTAGCCGCTTGAAAGGCAGGGCTCTACTCAGCAGCCGCCCTCCCACCCAGGGGTGTTGGCGTGCTCCTGCAGGTACGCCCAGTCGTCGAAGGCGACATCCGACTCGGTTCCGTCCGAGAAGCGAAGCGGACCGTCCCCGGAGTTGTATCTGTAGTTCATGTTGCTCCGATACTCGTCGTCGGAGTACGTTTTCCCGTGGTGGTGTCCGCCAGTGTAGGCGTCGTTAGCCCAACTGACAGCGAGGTTCAGCGAGTGACCCAGTTCGTGGTGGACCGTCCAGGTCGGGTCCGTCCCTTCCGCATAGAACGACCCGTCGGCACCGCTCCCGGCACCCGAGCTGTAATCCTCTGTCGTGATGATGCCATAGTGGTAGCCGGCACAGCCAAAGTCCTGGTACTTGCTCTCGTAGTACCCCTTGTCGTCACCTTTCGCGTCGGATGTCGGAATCGTATCGTTCTCGTTGACGTGCAGGTTCATCCCGTAGGACCCATCAGGGTTGACGAACGCGGGGGTGGTGAGCCCCTCCTCGACGGCGTCCCAGTCGCTCTGGTTCATCGGGTCTTCATTGATGTAGTCGACTTCGAGGTAGATGTCGAACTGGAGCGGGTCGGCGTCGGGGAGCAGCTCCGTGCGGTTGACCTCGACACCGTCGGGGTAGCCGTCGCGGTCCGTGTCGGCTTCGGTCGGGTCGGTGCCATTGTCGATTTCCGCACAGTCGTCGAGGCCGTCGTCGTCGGAGTCGACCCCTTCCTCACACTCGGGTATCTCCTCGGCAGTGACGTTGACCGTCGCGGTGTCGGTGAGTCCGTTATCGTCGGTCACGGTCAGTGTCGCGTTGTAGCCCCCGGCGTTCTCGTAGGCGTGGTCGGTGATGGGACCGGTCGCATCGACTGTGCCGTCGCCGTCGAAGTCCCACTCGTAGCGCTCGATTTCGCCGTCCGGGTCCTCCGAGTTACTGGCGTGGAGACTGAAGTGTTCACCGACCATCATCGTGTTCGGATACACCTCGGTTTTGGCGCTCGGTAGGTCACTGACCGTGATTTCGACGGTGGTGCTGTTCGCCCCACCGGCGTCGTCGACCACCGTCAGCGTCGCGTCGTACGTGCCGACACTCTCGTAGGTGTGGGTGACGGTCTCGCCGGTGGCCGTCGAGCCGTCACCGAACTCCCACTCGTAGGTTTCGATGGAGCCGTCGGAATCGGCAGATTCGCTTCCATCGAACGACACCGGAGTGCCGAGAATGGCCGTCGTCTGGTTCGCGCTCGCGTCGACAGTCGGAATCTGAGTGTCCGCCTCGACGGATATCGTCACGGTGTCCGTGGCGGTCTTCCCGTCGTCGTCGGTGACGGTCACCGTCACCTCGTAGGTGGCTGTCCTGTCGTAGCTGTAGTCGGTCGTGGCGCCGGTCGCTTCGACCACACCGTCGTCGTCGAGGTCCCACTCGTAACGCTCGATAGCACCATCGGAGTCGGTAGAGCCGCTGGCGTCGAACGTCACTGTCTCGCCGACCCCGGCGGTCGACAGGCTGGCGTTCGCGTCCGCGGATGGCGGGACAGTCGCGGTGATGTCGATGTCGTAGCTGTTGGTCTCCCTCCCGCCCACTCTGACGTAGTACGTCCCGCCGCTGTCGACGGTGTGTTCGATCGACTCGTTGTCCGAGAAGGAATTCGAGCCACCGACCGCGGAACGGTCACTGTCCCATAGCGCGGCATAGAGGTTTCCGTCGGCTTGCGTGTAGGAAATGTCAGCTGTGATGGTGTCACCCGCAGCGGCATCCACGGCGTAGTAGTCAACGTCATAGCGGTCCGAGATGCTGCGGTTCTCGTAGGTGGCCCCGGTGCCGACATCTGTCGCGCTCTCCGGACTGTCGTTCGGTTCGAGCGTCACCGTGTCGCTCTCGACAGTGACGGATACCGTCGCAGAATTGGCAGCACCGTCGTCGTCGGTGACGATGAGCGTCATATCGTGCGTGCCCGCGCTGTCGTAGCTGTAGTCCGTGGTAACCCCAGTCGCTTCGGCCTCACTGTCGTTGTCGACGTCCCACTCGTAGCGCTCGATAGCGCCATCGGAGTCCGTAGAGTTACTCGCATCGAGCGTCACCGTCTGGCCGACAGTGACTGTCGATGGGTTAGCAGTGGCGTCAGCCGTCGGCGCGCTGTTGGACGCGTCTTCGACGGTGACGGTCACGGTCGCACTGTCGGTCGCACCGTCGTCGTCGGTGACGGTGACTGTCGCGTCGTAACTGCCTGCGCTGTCGTAGCTGTACTCGACGGACTGACCGGTCGCGTCCGTGGTCCCGTTCCCGTAGACGTCCCACTCGTAACTCTCGATAGAGCCGTCGGAGTCGGTAGATTCCGTCGCGTTGAGCGTGACGTTCTCGCCGACAGTTGCCGACCGCGGGGCGGTCGCCACAGCGGTCGGCACGTCGTTCTGATCGGTGTCACCGTCATCCGAACCGCCCGAGTACCCGTCGTCATCTGACTCGCCCGAAGACCCGTCGTCACCACCGCTGGAGCCACCTGACGATGACCCACCACCGCTGGAGCCACCCGACGATGACCCACCACCGCCGGAGCCACCCGACGATGACCCACCACCGCCGGAGCCACCCGAGGACCCATCGTCACCGTTGGTGACGTTCACCGTCATTGTCGTGGTGTTGACAGCACCGTCGTCGTCGGTGACAGTGAGAGTCAGCTCGTGGGTACCGGCTCGCTCGTACACGTGGCCGACGAAGGTGCCGGTCTCATCCGTGGTGCCGTCGCCGTCGAGATCCCACTCGTAGCGCTCGATAGCGCCGTCGGCGTCAGTCGAGGTGAGGGCATCTATCATAACGTTCTCACCGACAGTCGGTGACGTCGGAGCGGCCGTTATCGCTGCGGTCGGTGCGTCGTTGGTTTCGGTGACGGTTACGTTCACTGTCGTCGTCTCGGCGTTCCCCGTCTCGTCAGTGACAGTGAGCGTCACCCTGTGTGTCCCGTTGCTCTCGTAGGAGTGAGTGTTGGTGGGGCCGGTCGCATCCGTAGTGCCGTCGCCATCGAAATCCCACCTGTAGCTCGTGATGTCGCCGTCTACGTCGGTCGAATTGCTGGCGTCGAAGGTGACGGCTTCGCCGACCGTCGCCGACGACGTGTTGATCGCCGCCGCAGTCGTCGCTCTGCTATCCTCGCCAGCGGTCAGACTGGTGTCTTCCTCGGTCCGTATCGGAGTCCCGGTGTCGTTGCCGCTCTCGGGCGTGGCAGGCCCAGCGTTCGTTGCCCCGGGAGCGAGGAGCATCGCCGACACCAGAAGCCCAATTCCGACAACACCGACGACAGCCAGCCCGGGAAGATTCAGCGCGGAAAGCGGTCCCTCGTCTGTCATCGGTGTCCCCCTCCGGTCGCAGGCGGTCGTCTGCCGGGACGTGTCGCCTGCCCGTGACGGCCCCACTTGTGCTTCGCCCGATACTGTCTCCCCTGTCGTCCGTCCGTGGATATGATGCTCGTCATTGGTATCACCCGTGACCGGCTCGACGCGTTGGCGGTAGCAACCATCTCACGTCGCCGACAGCCGTCGACCAACCTGAGAATCTCCCATTTCTGGGACCGCTGTCGCCACAGCCGAGTCGTACCGCTTCGGCGTGTCGACAATCGGCCGGCCGACCGACGGCCGGATACTGCTGGAACGCTCAGTACGTCTCATCCGAACTAGTAGCTTGTCCCACTACTGGAAATATAAAATTTGCTCACGATAAATTAAAATAAATAATCCGTTATCCGAAGCTTCGCCTCCGGTTGCCCGCGAGCGTCGTCCGATAGACCGTACAGCGTTCTTTCGTGGGTGAGCGATTTGGAGATTCACGATCTGTGCAAGACCTTCGGACTTGCACGGTCACGGGAGAGGGCAGCTCTCCCGGACGACGTCGCTCTCGCCCTGGCTAAACTCGGGGGTTGTTCGAGAGAGCGAACTCATCCGAGTCGAACAGTTCGGTGTTCGAAGCGGTGCAGTCGCTACCTCGGCCCGTAGCTTCGAAACGCACAAGCGGGCCCCTCGCAAACGCCAGTTCAATGGAACCACCGGAGCGGTACCGAGCCATCGCCGACGATTTCGAGGCGTTCCGGGCGGCCTGCGAGCGGCCGCTGCCGTCGGCGATTCGGGTCAACACGATCAAGGCCAGCGTCGCGGACGTGCGCCGGGCACTCGAGGCGGCCGGGCTGGCGTACGAGCCGGTCGACTGGCACGAGGGGCTGTTCGTGCTGCCCGACGCCTCGCCGGGGGCGAACTGGCCGTACTTCCACGGCTGGATTCACGGGCAGGAGGAGGTATCGGCGGTGCCGGCGGCCGTCCTCGACCCCGAACCCGGCGAGCGGGTGTGGGACGCCTGTGCGGCACCGGGGAGCAAAGCGACCCAGCTGGCGGCGCTCATGGACGACCGCGGCGAAGTGGTGGCGACGGACAACAACCTCGGGCGCATCTCGGCGCTGCGGACCAACACCGAGCGCCTGGGGGCGACGTCGATTGCGGTCACCCACGAGGACGCCCGGAACCACTCGCTGAAACCCTTCGGCGGGGCCGAGTACGACCGGGCCCTCGTCGACGTGCCCTGCTCCTGTGAGGGGACCATCCGCAAGAACCCCGACGCCTTCGAGGAGTGGTCGATGTCCCACGTCCGGGGTATTTCGGGCGTGCAGAAAGACATCCTCGAACGGGCCGTCCAGGCCACGAAGCCGGGCGGGACGGTCGTCTACTCGACGTGTACGTTCGCGCCGGAGGAGAACGAGGCCGTGCTGGACCACGTCCTCGACACCACCGAGTGCGAACTGGTCGAGTTCGACCTCGCGCTCGCCCACCGCGAGGGCGTCACCGAGTGGCGAGACGACGAGTACGACCCGAGCGTCCGGAAGGCCAAACGCATCTACCCCCATTTCAACGACACTGGCGGCTTTTTCTGTGCGAAACTGGAGGTCGGAAAATGAGCAACGACAGTACCAAGTTCACCAGGTTGCCGGCGACCGACGCCGAGCGCGAGAACCCCGAGCGGGCGACCCGCGAGGAAGTGCTCGACTTCTGGGCCGACCGGTTCGGCGTCCCGCCCGAGACCTTCGACGGGCACACGTTCTGGGAACGGGGCAAGGGGAAACTCTGGGTCTACCGGGGCGACCCGCCGTCGCCGGTCGACGTCGAGGCGCTTGGGATGACGTTCCTCAGGACGCGCCAGGAACACTGGAAACCGACGCTGGAAGCCGTCCAGCGCTTCGGCGAGCACGCGACGGCGTGTGTCGTCCACCTCTCGGCGGGCGAGGCCGAGGCGTTCGTGGCGGGGTACGACCAGGAACTCGACTGGGACGGCGACTGGGGCTACCTCGTCGTCACGCACGACCTCGCCGGCCGCCGCGAACCGGTCGGGGTCGGACTCTACGTCTACGGCGAACTCCGCTCGCAGGTGCCGAAGGGCCGACGGCGGGAGCTATAGTAGCCGTTGATGCACACCCCAGCGCACGACAGCAGCGCGGTCGGTGTGTAAATCGTTTCAATTGTTACTATACCCGGTAAGCGGGGCCGGACAGCGTCGCTACTGCGCGCGGTGGATGAGGAATGCGACCTCGACGGTGGCCTTGTACTCCGTTATCTCGCCGCCCTCGACCGACGCGGTCCAGCTCTCGACCTCGACGCCGTGGATGTCGTCGATAGTCTCGGTGGCCTCCGCGACGGCCTCGTGGGCCGCGTCCTCCCACGACTCCGTCGACGTTCCCAGAATCTTGACGATTTTGACTGCGGTCATAGCGATTGTTCAGGGGGGCAACAGCGGCCTAACTATGGACTGGCTATCGCCCACGAGTGCGGATAGGGACGGCTTATCCGCTGGACCGGACGGCCCTACGCCGACCGCTCCCGGACGGTGCCGCCGCTGAGCCCGTCCCACTCGATTCGGTAGCCCAGCCGCGAGAGGACGGCGCCGTCGTCGTCGATACCGTACTCGTCGAGTACGTCCTCGACCGCCGACAGCGCCATTCCGGCCTCGATACGCTCGTCCAGGTCCGCAAACACCGACGGCCGAACCAGCGTGCGCCCGACCCGCTCGTGGTCCGGGAAGGTCTTGTCCTCGATGGCGTCCTCGCTGACGCCATAGTCGCCGGCGAGGGCCGCGAGCGACACCGCGTCGGCGTCGGGCCGGAGTTCGTCGGAGATGTCGGCGGCGCTCGCGGCCACCAGTTCGTCCTCGTAGGGCCACAGGGCGTCCCGAACGTCCTTGACGCGGATGGTCCCCGAGTAGGGGATAGCGCGGTGGTCCCGGGCCTCGATTTGCTCGCCCACACCCAGGGACTCGTCGACGGCGACGAGCATCGTCACGTCGTCGACGTCGGCCAGCCGGCCCAGTTTCTTCTTGACGTATTCTGGCGTCCAAAAGCCCATCACCTCGAAGAAGATTCGGCGGTCGGTGTCGGCACTGGCGGTGTCACGGACCTCGCCGTCGCCGCCCGGACGCCAGTCGAAGGCGAAGTCGGGGATGACGACGTGTTCGCCCGCTTCGAGCGGTTCGGGCTCGCGAACCAGCGCCCAGTCCAGCCCTAGCGAGGCAAAGCGGGCCGCGAAGTCGGCCTCGACGCCGCTGTCGTAGCTCACCTCGGCGACGGGCTCGACGCCCGGTACGGCGACGTCCGCCTCGGTGAGGCGCAGTTCCCGTTCTGTCCCGCGGTCGTCGATGGTCGCCGACAGCGTCCACTCGCTCGTGCCGGCGACGGTGCGCAACAGGCGGGCAAAGCGGGTCCCGTACCGGCGCGTGTTCGAGAACAGCGCGTCGGGGCCGGTGACGACGACCTCCCGGCCCTCGGGGGTCCGACGGATCTCGTACATCAGGCGGAGTCGCTTGACCGCCGACACGACGGCCTTGGGGTCCGAAGAACGCACGCGGACCTCGGTGGCGTCGAACAGGGCCGTCTGGGCCAGCGAGAGGTTGTACTGTGCGACCAGCTCGCTCGGCGACCAGCGGGCGTCCACCCCGACCAGCATCTGTCGGTCCTCGAGGTCGGCGTACAGCGACGATTCGAGCGCCTCGGCGTCGATACCGAGCCGGTCGGCCGCCCGAGCGAGCGCGGTCTCGCGTTCGCTCTCGGTGACGACGCCGACCGATTCAGCGGCCTCGAATACCCGCTTGCGTGCCCGCTCGGGCGGCACCGGCGCCCGCGTCTCGACGGTCGCCTCCCGCTCGACGAGCTTCGCGAACCCCCGGACGAGCTTGAAGTCGTCGGCCGCTCCCTCTATGTCGGTGAGCGCTCGCTGAAGAGTCGCCCAGGACTCCCCGACGTGACCCTGATAGACGCCCAGCACCCGGGCCGCGAGCCGCTCGTGACTATCGTCGGCGAACTGCGGGTGGTAGCCGCCGCCGGCCCGCGAGACGCGCAGGAGATCCTTCGTCAGCACGGACGAGAGTGAGCGCCCGCGGGATAAAAACCGTGTGTGGGACGACTCCCCGGCTGTGCCGTGGGTCGCTCCGGTCTCCGCTTCGCTTCGAGGTGTCGCACTGCGACACCTCGCTGTTCACGGCTCCCGCTGGTCGCCGTTCACTGACTCCGAGACCTCCCTTCGGTCGGTCTCGCTCGCCCGCCGCTTCCACTCCTGTTCCTGCCGTCGTTCGGTGATGTGGCGCTCACCGTCGGCCAGTTCCTCGCGGACGCGGCGTTCGTACCCGGTCACGTCCTCGAGAATGCCGGACTCGAACGTCTCCAGGAGGTCGTAGGTCCAGCGGTCCTCGATGGCGCCGCTGGGGAGCAGTTCGTCGCGCAGCTGGTCGGCCAGATCGATGTGACCGGCCTCACGTAGCGTCGCCTCGGCGTCGTGGAGGTGGTCCATCGCGTGCCCGGTGGCGTGGTGGACCTCGACGAGACTCCCGTGGGCCCGCCGCATCCACTCGACCCCGAGTTCGGCCTCGTGTAGCGCTGACAGCTCCGTCTCGCTGAGCGCCGGTGTGTCGTCAGAATCTGTCACAGCTCCAACTAGTGGGTCGCGCTGTATAGCTGTGATGTCGGGGCGCGTCCCGTCGATGACCGGCCCCGACGGCGACGCTTCACTTTCACTTCCACTCCACACACGTGGCTCGGCTATACATAGCAAGCACAGCTATCCGACGAGTATGTCACGACTGACGACACCGCCGCTCGAAGCGGGACTCGTCTTCGTCGAGCAGCCCGACCGGGCCGCTTTGCAGCGGCTCGTCCGCGGCGCCGACCACGAGGGCGAGACGCTCTGGGTCGACGCCGGCGGTGTGGCCGAGACGTACGGGCTACTGGACGAGGGGGCGACCCGCCGGGAACTGCGCGGGATACGCGTCGCGCGGGCGTTCCAGGCCCACCAGCACCACCAGCTCGTCCGCGACCTCGTCGGCGAGGCGAGCGAGCGGACGGCGCTGGTGGTCGCACCCAACCTCGCCGTCCTCTACGAGGCCGCCGACGGCTCCGCCGCGGAGACCGAGCGGCTGTTCGAGGGGGCGCTCGCGCTGCTTGCCGACCTCGCCGACGCCCTCTGTGTCCCCGTGCTCGTAAGCGCACCCCACGGGTCCGATGAACACCGCGCGGCGATTCGAGACCGCGCCGCGGACGTCGTCGAGTGCCGCCGGACGAGCCAGGGCTACGCCTTCGAGACCGAGGAGTTCGAGACGACGGCGTACTGGCACCGCGGCTGGTGGCAGACGACGATCCCCTACTGGGTCGACCTGTGCGGCGCCGTCGACGGCGAACCGGCCGCCACAGAGACGGCGCCGGCCACGCTCCGGGAGGTGGCCGTCGAGTAAGCATGGGCCGGACCAATCCGACCTACCGTGGCTTCCTCGAGGGCTACGAGCAGGCGTTCGACGACTACCGGCGCGCGCTCCGGCGCCAGCACCAGACGGACTTCGACCGGCTGTTCGACGGCGCGCGAGCCTTCGCCGACGCCGCCGGCTACGCAAACCACCTCGACCGCGACGTGCTGGTACTCCTCTCCATGCTGCTCGCCCACGAGGAGCGGCTGCGAGAGCAGGCCGACGAGATAGCGCGGCTCCGGGCGGCCGTCGACGCGGGCGACGAACCCCCCGACGGGGCGGCGGACGAGCGCGGTGCGGACGGAGCGGAGTAAGCGTGGTCTTCGCCGTCGGCGTCACGGACGAGGGCGTCCGCGTCTGGTCCCGCGACGGGTCCGAGACCGTCGTCGAGCGCGACGACACCTACACCCCGTCGCTGTTCGTCGCCGCCGACCGGCGCCCGCGCGAGTGGCTGCGCGACCGGCTCGACGGCGACCCGAAGGTCGTCCGGACCGCGACCGTCGAACGTCGGCGGTCGCTCCGGGCCGACGAGTCAGAGCCGGTGCTCCGGGTCGACCTGGACCGCCCCTCCGAACTGTCGACGCTGGCCCGCGAGATTCGGACGGTCCACGAGCCCGACGCCTGGGCGCCCGGCCGGCTTCGGCTGTTCAACGTCGACCTCACCCCGAAGTTCCGTTACTGTCTGGAGACGGCTACCCCGCCGGTCCCGACCGAACCGCTCCGGACGCTCTCGCTGTCGCTGCCCGAGCGAGCCGTGGCCGACGACGACCTGACAGCGCTGACCTGCGAGGGCGACGCTATCGGGGGCGACGAGACGGGCGTTCTCGAAGCGGTCGGCGACCGACTCCGGGAGCGCGACCCCGACGTGCTCGTGCTCTCCAGCGGGGCGCTCGTCCCGCTGCTCATCGAGCGGGCGGCTGACTGCGGCGTCGACCTCCAGCTCGGTCGCCGACCGGGCTACCGGCAACTGGCCGGCGACAGCACGTACGAGAGCTACGGCCGCGTGGGGCACTCGCCGGCGCGCTACGACGTGCCCGGCCGGGCCATCGTCGACCGGTCGAACAGCTTCCTGTGGGACGAGGGCGGGCTCGCGGGACTGCTGGACCTCGTCTCCCGGTCGTGGAAACCGCTCCAGGAGACCGCCTGGGCCTCCATCGGGAACGTCTTCACCGCGATGCAGATTCGCGAGGCCCTCGACCGGGGCGTGCTCGTGCCGTGGCGGGCGTGGGAGGGCGAGGCGTTCAAGCCGGCCCGGACGCTCCACGACGCCGACCGCGGCGGGTTCACCTTCGAGCCGCAAGTGGGGCTCCACGAGGACGTCGTCGAGATAGACTTCGCGTCGCTGTACCCCTCGATAATGTGTGTCCACAACCTGAGCCCCGAGACCGTCCGCTGTGACTGTCACGACACCGACGACGTGCCGACACTGGGCTACAGCGTCTGTGACGAGCCCGGCTTCGTGCCGTCGGTGCTCCGGCCCATCATCGACGACCGGGCCGAACTCAAGGAGCGGATGCGCGGGACCGACGACTCCGAGGAGCGCGCGCGGCTGGAATCGCAAGCGTCGGCGCTGAAGTGGATTCTCGTCACCTGTTTTGGCTACCAGGGCTTCTCGAACGCGAAGTTCGGCCGCATCGAGGTCCACGAGGCCATCAACGCCGTCGCCCGCGAGGTGATACTCGACGCCAAGGCGGCCCTGGAGGCGGGGGGATGGCGGGTCCTCCACGGCATCGTCGACAGCCTGTGGGTGACGCCCGCCCGCGACGACCACGAGCCGCTGTCGGCGCTGACCGACGGGATTTCCGAGGAACAGAGCATCGCGCTGGAACACGAGGACGACTTCGCGTGGGTGGCGTTCGTCCCGACGGCCGACGGACGCCGTGGCGCGCTGACGAAGTACTTCGGGAAGGTCGACGGCCGGGACGAGTACACGTTCCGGGGTATCGAGTGTCGCCAGCGCTCGACGCCCGAATTCGTCGCCGACGTCCAGCGCGACCTCGTGGCGGCGCTTTCCGACCACCACGAGCCCGAACCCGTCGCCGACCGGCTGGCGGGCCACCTGGCGACGCTGCGGCGCGGCGCGGTCGACCCCGAGGAGCTGGTGATTCGCAAGCGGGTGTCGAAGCCGCTGGCAGACTACGAGGGGCGGACACGGACGGTGGCGGCGCTGGAGCGCTACGCCGACCACGGCATCGAGCGGGCCCCGGGCCAGTCGATACGCTACGTCGTCGTCGACGACGCAACGCGGAGCCGAGCGCGGGTCCGACTCCCGTTCGAAGCCGAGGCGTACGACGAGTCCTTCTACGCCGACCTGCTGCTCCGGGCGGCCGAGAGCGTCCTCTCGCCGCTGGGGTGGGACCGCAGCCGTATCGAGCGGCATCTGCGGGACACCCGGGACGCGCGGCTGTCGTCGTTCGAGTAGGGAGGCGACGGCGAGCGCGCGGCGCCCTACCGCCGCCGCCGGCGCGCGACCCGCTCCTCGGCAGTCTCCTCGGTGACGAGCTCGTAGAGTAGCGCCCGCGAGCCGTCCGACTTCGGCCGGAGAATCCGGCCAAGGCGCTGGGTGAACTCCCGCTCGGAGCCGCTGCCCGAGAGGACGACCGCGACGTTGGCGTCGGGAACGTCGACGCCCTCGTCGAGGACGTTCGCCGTGACGACCCGCGAGTAGGTCCCCTCGCGGAACCGTTCGAGAATCTCGCGGCGCTCGCTGGCGCCCGTCTCGTGGGTGATAGCGGGGAGCAGGAACCGTTCGGAGAGCCGGTAGACGAGGTCGGTGTAGGCCGTGAAGACGATGATGCGGTCCTCACGGTGACGGTCGAGGATGTCCGCCAGCCGCTCGACCTTCCGATTGGCGTTCATCATCACCTCGCGGGCACGCTGTTTCGCGAGCAGGGCCTCGCGGGCCCTGGGATCGGTCCCCGACCGCTTGACCAGTTCCTGGTAGTCGCTGCCCGAGCGCAGTGAGATGTTCGACTGTTTGAGATAGTCCGTGAAGGTGCCCTGGTGGGCCTCGTAGCGCTCGCGCTCGTCGTCGGTCAGCGCGACCGCGATTCGCTTGATGTCGTAGTCGGCCAGATGCTCGCCCGCCAGGTCGTCCACGTCGACGCGCTGGACCAGTGGCCCGACGAGGTCCGTGATGACCTCGTGGGCGCCGTCGGGGCGCTCGAACGTCGCGGTGAGGCCAAGTCGCGCCGGTGCCGCGAGCAGGCGGGCGATGTCGCGGTACCCTTCGCTGCCCAGATGGTGTACCTCGTCGAAGACCACGAGGCCGAAGCGGTCACCCAGTTCGTCGGCCCGCAGATACGCCGAGTCGTAGGTGGCGACCGTCACGCGCTCGACGCGCTGTTCGCCCCCGCCCAGCCGGCCGATGGGTCGCTGAAATTCGGTTTCGAGCTCGCGCTGCCACTGCTCCAGTAAGTCGATGGTCGGGACCACGACGAGGGTCGGCACGCCCAGCCCCACCATCGCCGCGATGCCGATGACCGTCTTGCCACTCCCCGTGGGCAGTTCCAGACAGCCCCGCTGGTCGGCGTCGCGCCACGCGTCGAGCGCGGCCTGCTGGTACCCGCGGAGCTCGTAGGTCGTCGAGAGGTCGACTGCGGCAGTGTCGAGGACACTGTCGTCACACGCGAGGCCGCGCTCGTCCAGCGCGTCTCGGAGGGCGGCGTAGCGGTACGCCGGGGCGCGGGCGCTCTTCGAGCGGTCGTCCGTCTCGACGCCGGGCAGGTCCGCCGGGGCGTCGCCCGCCAGCCGAACGGTCCCCTCCTCGAACGTCAACTCTAGCACTGTCGGTGGTTCGGTGAGCCCTTGGTTAACGGTTTCGCGGCTAGGAACTGTATCAGTGTCAACGAGTGCGGGCGCAAACAGCCAGAAAGCCCCGAACGTCTCGGCTCGCGCGCCTCGTCACTCACTGCGTTCGTTCCTTCGGTGCTTGCGTCGTCGTGCTTCGACCGAGACGCTCGCCCCTTTCAGTCCCATCCGGCGCTGTTTGACCAACCAGCTACGGGTGGACTGAAAGGGGCGGCCGGCTACACGAAGGCAGGCGACGCAAGCACTGGAGCCGACCAACGGGAGGCGAGGAGCGCAGCGAGCCTCCCGAGTGTAGCCGGCCGGGGCTTTCTGGCTGTCCACAAGTCACGTATCCGCGGCGATGTTCGAGTCGGTCGTGCTTCATCCACTCCCTCCAGAGATTCCTGGCCCGTTTTCTGAATCCTTTTATTCGTGTGACGACTCACTTCGGGTATGAGTGAGCAGGACACAGCCGAAGAGGCGACGACATCCGACGACGGGGATGCCGACGTCGATATCGAGGGCGCGCCCGACGACGTCGACACCGACGAGATCGACCTCGACGACGTCGCGGGCGAGGCCGACGCGGACCTCGTCGAGCGGGTCGCCGAGTCCGACCCCGAGGAGATCGCTCGGGAGCTCGCAGCGCTTCGGAGCCAGAACGACACACTGGAAACCGAAGTCGACGACCTCGAATCGGAAGCCGAGGAGCTCGAAGAGAAGCTCAAGCGCAAGCAGGCGGAGTTCCAGAACTACAAGAAGCGGATGAAAAAGCGCCGCGAGGAGGAGAAACAGCGGGCGACGGAGGACCTCGTGAGCCGAATCCTCGACGTGCGGGACAACCTCGAACGGGCGCTGGAACAGGACGAAGACACGGATATCCGCGGGGGCGTCGAGTCGACGCTGCGCCAGCTCGACGACGTGTTAGAGGCGGAGAACGTCGACGTCATCGACCCCGACCCCGGCGAGGACGTGGACCCGTCGGTCCACCAGGTGCTGGCGAACGTCGAGAGCGAGGAGGCACCGGGCGCCATCGCGGACGTCCACCGTCCGGGCTACGAGATGGCCGAGAAGGTGCTGCGCGAGGCACAGGTCACGGTCTCGAAAGACGAATAACGAGCGGCGACGGGCCGACGTAGCCAGTGCACCGGTCGGATTGCGGTGCATAATAACGCCACCGGTTAGCGAGACGTAGAAAGCCCAAAACCGACAGCAGGCGGCCACTGCTCGCGGTTTGGGAGTCGTCGCATCTAGCAACTTTTAACCGGCCGAACCCGGTACGACATGGTAAGATGGCGAGCAACAAGATTCTGGGTATCGACCTCGGGACCACGAACAGCGCGTTCGCGGTCATGGAAGGTGGCGACCCCGAAATCATCGTCAACGCGGAAGGCGAGCGGACGACACCCTCCGTCGTCGCGTTCGACGACGGGGAGCGCCTCGTCGGCAAGCCGGCGAAGAATCAGGCGGTAAAGAACCCCGAGCAGACGATCCAGTCCATCAAGCGTCACATGGGCGAGGACGACTACTCGGTCACACTCGACGGCGAGGAGTACACGCCCGAGCAGGTCTCGGCGATGATTCTCCAGAAGATCAAACGCGACGCCGAGGAGTATCTCGGCGACGAGATCGAGAAGGCAGTCATCACGGTCCCCGCGTACTTCAACGACCGACAGCGCCAGGCGACCAAGGACGCCGGCGAGATCGCCGGATTCGAGGTCGAGCGCATCGTCAACGAGCCCACCGCGGCCGCGATGGCCTACGGGCTCGACGACGAATCGGACCAGACCGTCCTCGTCTACGACCTCGGTGGGGGGACCTTCGACGTCTCCATCCTCGACCTCGGCGGCGGCGTCTACGAGGTCGTCGCCACGAACGGGGACAACGACCTCGGTGGCGACGACTGGGACCACGCCATCATCGACTATCTGGCCGACGAGTTCGAGAGCGAACACGGCGTCGACCTGCGCGAGGACCGCCAGGCCCTCCAGCGACTGACCGAGGCCGCAGAGGAAGCCAAGGTGGAACTCTCCTCGCGCAAGGAGACCCGCATCAACCTCCCCTTCATCGCGACCACTGACGACGGTCCCCTCGACCTCGAACAGAAGATCACGCGCGCGAAGTTCGAGTCCCTGACCGAGGACCTCATCGACCGCACCGTCGGTCCGACGGAGCAGGCCCTCGAAGACGCCGGCTACGACGAGGGCGACATCGACGAGGTCATCCTCGTCGGCGGCTCGACGCGGATGCCCCAGGTCCAGGAGAAAGTCGAGGAGATGACCGGCCAGGCCCCGAAGAAGAACGTCAACCCCGACGAGGCCGTCGCGCTGGGCGCGGCCATCCAGGGCGGCGTGCTCTCGGGCGACGTGGACGACATCGTCCTGCTCGACGTGACGCCGCTCTCGCTCGGCGTCGAGGTCAAGGGCGGTCTCTTCGAGCGGCTCATCGAGAAGAACACGACGATTCCGACCGAGGAGTCGAAGATATTCACGACCGCACAGGCCAACCAGACGCAGGTCCAGATCCGCGTCTTCCAGGGGGAGCGCGAAATCGCCGAGGAGAACGAGCTGCTGGGCGCGTTCGCCCTCTCCGGCATCCCGCCGGCCCCCGCGGGCACGCCCCAGATCGAGGTCTCCTTCAACATCGACGAGAACGGCATCGTCAACGTCGAGGCAGAGGACAAGGGCTCGGGCAACAAGGAAGACATCACCATCGAAGGCGGTGCTGGCCTCTCCGACGACCAGATAGAGCAGATGCAGGAGGAGGCCGAGGAACACGCCGAAGAGGACGAGGAACGCCGCAAGGAGATCGAGGCCCGCAACGAGGCCGAGGCCGCCGTCCGCCGCGCCGAGACCCTCATCGAGGAGAACGAGGAGGACCTCGACGCCGACATCATCGACGACATCGAGGCCAAGGTCGAGGACGTCGAAGAGACCCTCGAAGACGAGGACGCCGGCCGCGAGGAGTACGAGCAGGTCACCGAAGACCTGAGCGAGGCGCTCCAGGAGATCGGCAAGCAGATGTACGAAGGCCAGGCCCAGCAGGCCGCCGGTGGCGCAGCGGGCGCCGGTGCCGCGGGTGCTGGTGCCGCAGGCGGTGCGGCCGGCCCCGGCGGCGCTGGTCCCGGTGGCGCAGGCGGCGCCGCTGGTGCCGGCCAGGGCGAGGAGTACGTCGACGCGGACTTCGAAGACGTCGACGAAAGCGACGACGACGAGGAGTAACACGACGACCGAGTCGCTTTCGTCGGCTCGATAGACGAGCTGCGCGACTCTATCGGTGTCTGAGAAAGCGGCTGGCGGGAGCTTTCTCGGGACGACGAGAAAGACGACGAATAACGCGACACTGTCTCGTCGGCTCGGTCGACGAGTGGAGCGGACTGCTCGACGGAGACGAGGCCGGGGTGAGAATTTTCCGCCCGATAGAAAAGCTACCGCAGAGTCCGTTTTATCGGGCGCTCAGCCCGTCGCGTTCCCGACCGTAATCGTCTCCAGCGTCTCGGACCGGGTCTCGGGCGCACCGGTCAGCCGGCCGGTCCAGACGACCTCGACGGTGTCGCCGGGTTCCAGGTAGAAGCCGACGGAGCGGTCGGCGTCGAGGTAGTTCCCGTCGTCGTTCGCGTCGACGCGCGGGTCGTCGACGGTGACGCTATCGCCCTCTGTGACGGGGAGCGTCGACTCGTTGGCCCACGTGAGTCTGGTCGTCGTGCCGTTGTCGGCGTCGGTGACGACCAGGGTAACGGACTGCGTACTCCCGCCGGCCAGGGTCTCGCCGCCGGCGTGGGTCACCGTCACCGCCCCCGTCGTGTCGTCGTAGCTCCCCTCGAAGTCGGCCGTCGGCGCCGCGGTCCGGAAGTCGGCGCCCGGGCCGACGACGAGGCCGGCCAGTGCGACGGCGACCAGCACCGCCGCTCCCCAGACGGCGATGCGTTCGACGAGAACACCACCACGGGCGTCGGACCTGACACTCATTGGGCGAACTGTCTCCCGGGGGCAAAATAAGCGCCCCGGTCCAGTGTGGTCGAGACGGACAGAGCCGGGCATGGCCACGGCGGCCGAACGGCTGCCCCCGCGCAGGAGACCCGTTCTTTTCAAGTGTCTCAATCCAGTACCACTCACACAACGAATGAGCCGAGATTTCTACGAGATACTGGGGGTCGCTCGGGACGCCTCCGAGGACGAGATTCAGGAGGCCTACCGACAGAAGGCCCGGGAGTACCACCCGGACGTCAGCGACGACCCGGACGCCGAGGAGAAGTTCAAGAAGGCCAAGAAGGCAAAGGAGGTCCTCACCGACGAGGAGAAACGCCAGATGTACGACCAGATGGGTCACGACCGCTTCGAGCAGGCCGAGAAGCGCGGCGGCGCCGGCGGCGGCGCTGGCGGGATGGGTGGCGCCGGCGGCGTGGGCGGCGCCGGTGGCTTCGATATGCAGGACATCTTCGACCAGTTCTTCGGCGGCGGCGGCGGTCGCGGCGGCCGCGGTGGCTCGCGGCGCCGACAGGGCCAGGACCTCCAGACGCGTCTCACCATCGACCTGGAGGAGGCCTACACCGGCGCGACCAAGCAGATAACCGTCACCCGGCCCGAGACCTGCGAGGACTGCGACGGCAAGGGTCACCCGCCCGACGCCGACTCCCAGACCTGCCCCGAATGTAACGGCCAGGGCCAGACCACCCGGGTGCAACAGACCCCGATGGGCCGGGTCCAGCAAACCGCGACCTGCCGGCGCTGTGAAGGCGAGGGGACGCTGTACGACGAGACCTGTTCGACCTGTCGCGGCGACGGCACCGTCCGCAACGAGGCCACGCTGGAGGTGGACATCCCCGCCGGCATCGCCGACGGCCAGAGCCTGCGGATGAACGGCGAGGGCGCGCCCGGCGAGAACGGCGGCCCCAGCGGGGACCTCCTCATCCAGGTGTCGGTGCGGGACCACCCCGACTTCGAGCGCGACGGCGACGACCTCTCGTACAACCACGCCATCTCCTTCCCGCAGGCGGTCTTCGGCGACACCATCACCGTGCCCACCCTCGACGGCAACGTCGAGGTTGACGTCCCCAGCGGCACCCAGAGCGGCGAAGTATTCAGGTTGGAGGGCAAGGGGATGCCCCGGCTGCGACGGCGCGGCAACGGCGACCTCTACGTGCAGGTCCAGATAGTGACGCCGGACAGCCTCAACAGCGAACAGAAGGAGGCGCTCGAAGCGTTCGCCGAGGCCGGCGGCGAGGAGGTCGACGTCGAGGAAGGCTTCTTCGAGAAGCTGAAGAACTCCCTCTAGTTTCGGCTCTCTTTTGTTCGGTCACTGCCAACGAACCGCTATGCAAACGCTGAGCGAACTCGTCGCGGCGGGTCGCGAGCGCGACGGCGTGCTCTTTTCCACACCCGAGCGGTCCGCGCCGTACAGCTATCGGGACTTCTGTACGAACGTCTGGAAGGGCGGGAACCTCATGCGTCACTACGGGGTTCGCGAAGGGATGACGGTGACCGTCGTCGCGGGGCCGAAGAACCCGGCCCAGGGTGACGAGCCGGGCTATCTCCGGGACTGTCCCGACGGGTTGCTCGGGATCCTGGCCGCGACCCTCGACGGCGCGGTGGCCGACATCGCACCCGGGCCGGACATCGACGCGACGGCGCTCGTGGCGCCGGCGGCGTGGCTCGACCGCTACGAGCTGGCGCCGGGGACGAAGGCGCTGGCCTACGGCGGACCCAGCGACGACCCGACCGTCGCCGGTTTCGAGCGGGAGCTGTGGAGCGAGAACCCGCTACAGCCGCCGGGCGAGCGGACGCCCGACGACCCGGCACTGCGGGACGCCGCGGGGACCTACAGCCACGGCGAGTTGCTGGCCGCGAGCGAGCGCGTCGTCGAGGCCCACGGCATCGACGCCGAGACCACCGTGGCGTTCCGTGCGCCGGTCACCTCGGCGGGGGCCGTCGTCGCGGGGCTGCTCGCGCCGCTCCGTGCGGGCGCGACGGTCCGCTTCGGGGATCGAGAAGCGAGCGACATCGCCGTGGCTACGGGCGAGGAGAGGGTGCCCGAAAAGCGGGTTGTTCGGTCCGACGAGGTCTTGTAGGAACTGTTGTGGGATGCACCGACGCGAGTGTCGGTGCCATCCGCAATAGCCTACAACAGTCCTTATCAGTGTGAGGCGCGGTACTCGCCGTGTTTGACGCCCAGCAGCAGAGTCACGACGCCGAACACGAGCAGGCCACCGAGGACCATCATCACGGTACTGGTCGTCATCGGACTCATCAGCGTCCCGACAGCAAGGACACCGAACAGGACGAGGAAGGCGACAACCGTCTTCAGCGCGTCTAGTTCCATAGCAGCCGCGATTTAGGAGCGAAGACCCAAAGCCGTTACTTTACTCAGTGGGCCTGACGAGGTCGGCCAGCGCGACAAGCGAGCCCAGCACCCAGCCGATGGGAAAGGAGATGGCAAGCCACATCACGACGTAGCCCACGCCCTCCAGTTCGAACGTCCGTGAGAACGTCTCGGCGAGGCCGACGGGAGCGAGCGCGTTGGCGAGCAGCCACCGGGCCAGCGCGGTGCTGTTGGGGAGCACGACGGCCGCCAGCGTCTTCGAGAACAGCGCGGCCACGACCGGCGGGAGGAAGATGGCGGTCATGGCGAAGGGGTAGGCGAGCAGGACCGTCGTGGCCCGGCCGCCGGCCGACTTCGTGCCGACGGCCAGCGCCGCCGAGACGGTCGCCACCCCGCCGGCGAGGGCGATTGCCAGGAAGCCACCGGTGACGAGGTCGAGCTGGAACCGGGCCAGCGCGGCGAGGGCGCCCCAGACCACGAGGGAGAGCGCGACGACGCCGAGCAGGCCGAGACTGGCCGCGGTGCGGCCGATGCGGCGTGTCTGGAACCGGACGAACGCGCCGAGCAACACGAGCGGATAGACGAGCGCGATGACCGGGACTCCCAGGGCCGACCAGGCGCGGTACAGTACCATGCCGAGCTGGGTGTCCGGCTGCCAGGTCCCCAGCACTGTGTCGCCCGCGCCCCGCTGGCGGGGGTAGACGAGCTCCATCCACGTCTCGTGTAACCGCCGGAGGTCGATTCTGAGGCCGGCGATTACCCCGTCGCTCCCGACTGACATACGTTCCAGTTTACCCCTCCCCGTGGTAAAGCTTTCAGGCCACGGCAGAAGATTAAACCACAGAGGCGGTGTCGACGGTCCGCCCGGGCGAGGGTGGTTACTCCCAGGCGTCGGGACCGAAGTCCGGGTCGACCTTCCGGTCTTCGCGGTCGATGTCGTCGATGCGGGCGACCTCCTCGTCGCTGAGTTCGAGGTCCAGACTCCGCCAGTTATCCGCGATGTGGTCGCGGCCGGTCGCCTTCGGAATGGCGGTGACGCCCTTGTCGTTGAGCCACGCCAGGCTGACCTGGGCGGCACTGGCGTCGTGGTCGTCAGCGATGTCGGTCAGCACGTCCGAGGAGAAGACGTCGCCGCGGGCGAGTGGCGAGTAGGCGACGAGTTCGTAGTCGTGTTCGTCGGCGTGCGCTCGGAGCTCCTCCTGCTGGAGGAAGGGGTGAATCTCGACCTGGTTGGCAAACAGCGGGGCGTCGAGAATCTCTATGGCCTCCTCGACGTGGTGGGGTTCGAAGTTCGAGACACCCACGTTGTGAATCGTCCCCTGGTCGTAGAGCTCGTCGAGCGCGCCCAGCGTCGCCTCCGGGTCGTAGGCGCCGGCCGGCCAGTGGACGTACAGGAGGTCGACGGCGTCGACACCGAGGTCGTCCAGGCTCTCTTCGGTCGTCGCGTGGACGTCGTCGGCCGCGAGGTTCGAGTTCCAGACTTTCGTCGCGAGGAAGATATCCTCGCGGTCCACGTCGGCGGCGGCGAGCCCGTCGCCCACGGCGTCCTCGTTCCCGTAGGCCTGTGCGGTGTCGACGTGTCGATAGCCCATCTCCAGGGCGGTCTCGACGCTGTCGGCGCACTCGTCGGGGTCCTCGTTCTGCCAGGTTCCGAGCCCGAGCATCGGCATACCGCTAGCGCGCGAGACACTATCGGCTGTCGGCGTCTGTTGTGACATCATCGGAACTGTGGTGGTCAGGGCTGAAAAGGGGCCGGGAATCGGTCGGTAAGGCCGACTGGAAACCGACATATTCAGGACAGGCCGGTCCTAACGACGAACCATGACAGACGGTAGTAGGGACGTATCTCGTCGGGCCTTTATGCGGACCGCAACGGGGGCGACGGTCGCCGCGGCCGCCACCGGCACTGCCGCCGCACAGGAGGGGACCGAGAACGGGACCGCCACCGGAACGCCGAGCGGGACCCCTGCCGGCACCGAAGCCGGGACCGCCAGCGGCGACGGGGGCGGCGGTAGCACCCCCAGCGGCCCGCCGGACTTCGGCGGCTATCTGGACCAGGTCGGAAACTTCTCCGGGAGCGTCACGGACGCCCGCGGACAGGACACCGCGACGGTCGAGGTCGGCGTGTCGGCAAACGGCGGTAACTTCGGCTTCGGCCCGGCGGCCATCCACGTCGACAACGGCGCCACGGTCCAGTTCGAGTGGACGGGCGAAGGCGGGAGCCACAACGTGGTCTCGGCCGACGGGCCGCTCGACTCGGGGAGCGCCGTCGGCGGTTCGGGCGTCAACTACGAGTACACCTTCGAAGAGGACGGTATCTACAACTACTACTGCTCGCCCCACGAGGGCCAGCAGATGAAGGGGTCGGTCGTCGTCGGCACCGACTACCCGACCCAGAGCACCGGCGGCAGTGGCGGCGAGACCGGCCCGCTCGGCGTGCCCGGCAGCGCGAAGATGCTCGGCGTCGCCACCTCGGTCGTGATGGTCGCGACGCTGGGGATGGCCTACGTCTTCATGCGCTACGGGGGCGACTACGAGATGCCGGACGACCAGTAATCAGGCGGTCCGAATCTCTACGTCCGCGTCACGCGGTTCGCCCTCGATGTCGTCGACCACACGTCTGACGATCCTGGTCGCTTCCTTGCGGACGAGCGGTTTGACTTTCTCGATGACCCACCCCATAGAGACGAGTTTCGGCAGGTCGACGGCACTCGCCGAGGCCGAACTGGCGTCGTACTCGATGTGGAGGACGACCTCCGTCGCGACGTCTTCGCCCTCGGGCGGGTCGGTCGGCGTAATCCCCCAGTAGCCCTCGGCGTCGATATCCTTGACAATCCGCCAGTCGATGCGCTCGGGTGGGTCGACGCCGGTGACCTCCGAGCGAGCCGTGTAGGAGAGTTTCCACCACGAGAACTGGAGCGCGTATCTCGTCCCGACCGCGCCGTCGCCGTCCTGTCGCACCCGGTCGAGGTACTCCGAGTAGCGCGCGTAACCCGGGAAATCGAGGAGGAACTCGTACAGCTCCTCGGGCGACGCGTAGACAACCGTGCGAGCCTCGATTTCGTCCACACGAACCAAGGGGTGGGTTCCCACTGTAAGCTTTCGGCCCCCGGACCGCGAGAAATTGCCGGAAGATTCCCGCAGTGCATGAGACAGAACAAGAAATATTATTACCCTGTATGCGATACGGTGTTGTATATGAGTGCATCCGACGTCCAGCACGGGGAGCCCGAGGAGGAACAGGTGGGGTGGGAGGCCGTCGCGGACCTGCCCCCCAGCGCGAAGCTCGTCGCGAAGGTCCTGGAGTACAACGACAGCCTGACCCAGAGCCAGCTCGCCGAAGAGACGCTGTTGCCGCCCCGGACCGTCCGGTACGCGCTGACCCGACTGGAAGACGTCGACGTCGTCGGCTCCCGCTTTTCCTTCTCTGACGCCCGCAAGCGCATCTACACGCTCACCATCGAGTGAAAGCGGCGGTCGGTGTGCCCGCCAGCGCCACGGTACACAGCGCCTGTAACAGTAGTACAGCGCTCGAATTGCCGCAACGTTGATTAGTTCCCCGACTTAGAGGTTGCGTATGAAAGTCGTCCTGATAGGTGTCGGTCAAGCCGGGGGGAAGGTCACACAGGCCCTCGCGGAGTTCGACTACGACATGGGCTTCAACGCCGTCCGCGGCGCCCTCGCGGTCAACTCCGCCAGTGCGGACCTCCAGAACCTCGAACTCGACACCGCCCTCATCGGACAGGACCGCGTGAAAGGCCACGGCGTCGGCGGCGACAACGAACTGGGCGCCCAGATAATGCAGGAGAACGCCACCGAGGTGCTGGACAACATGGACGGGCGCATCACCACCGAGGCTGAGGCGGTGGTCGTCGTGGCCGGCCTCGGCGGCGGTACCGGTTCGGGCGGCGCGCCGATGCTCGTCCGCGAGCTCAAACGCATCTACGAGATGCCCGTCTACACGCTCGGTATCCTCCCCGGCGACGACGAGGGCGGGCTCTACCAGGCCAACGCCGGCCGCTCGCTGAAGACCGCCATCCGTGAGTCGGACTCGGTCATCCTCGTCGACAACGACGCCTGGCGCGGCTCCGGCGACAGCGTCGCCGAGGGGTACGAACGCATCAACGACGCCATCGCCCAGCGCATCGGCCTGTTGCTCGCCTCCGGCGAGGCCATCGAGGGCGTCGGCGAGAGCGTCGTCGACTCCTCCGAGATAATCAACACCCTCCGCAGCGGCGGCATCTCCGCCGTCGGCTACGCCAGCGCCGACGCCAGCGAAGACGCCGAGGAAAACGTCAATACCATCACCAGCGTCACCCGCAACGCCCTCCTGACCAGCATGAGCCTCCCCAACGCCACCGACGCCGAGTCCGCACTGCTGGTCATCGCGGGCGACCCCGACCGGCTCTCGCGGAAGGGCGTCGAGCGCGCCCGCCGCTGGGTCGAAGACGAGACCGGCAGCATGAAAGTCCGGGGCGGGGACTTCCCGCTCGGCTCCGACAAAATCGCCGCACTCGTCGTCCTCTCGGGTGTCGAGCGCTCCACGAAGGTCGACGAGTTCATCGAGAAAGCGAAACTCGCCGCCCAGTCACAGGGGCAGGATACCGACCCCGACGAGTACTCCAGTGACGACCTCGATTCGTTAATGTGAGGGCCGGAGCGCGCTCCGTCGCGCACCGGGAGACCGACGGTCTCCCGAGCTCACGGCCCGAAGCGCCGTGAACGACCCGGAGACAGGCAGGCAATCCTGCGAAGCATACCGCTCGCCCGGGGCGAGCGGTTTCACCGAATCCGAACGGAGTGAGGATTCGGCCTTTTTAGCGTAGATTTTTGCGAACCCCCCTCGCCGCAGCGAGCGAAGCGAGCGAGGAGAGGGGGTGAAGTAAAAAGGTACGGTTAGACCAGACTCGACCCGTCGAACTCGGTCCGGTCGTAGTCGTGGTCCATCAGGTCCAGGATGGTGGGGGCGATGTCGTAGAGGTCGGCATCGGTGATGCGGGCGTCCGCGTCGTCGACGAACAGCGTGGCGTTGTCGAACGAGTGCATCCCGTTTCGCGGGCCCACGTCGAAGACCTTCTCACTGCCCTTGAAGCCGGCCTTGAGGTCGAAGCCGTGGTTCGGGACGACGACGAGGTCGGGGGCGATGTCGGTGTGGTCACCGCGGAAGGCGTCCTCGCGGGTGACGACGCGGTCGGCGACCGGGTTGCCGTTGGGGCCTTCGAGGTTCTCGAGTTTCGCTTTGAGGTCCTCGCGGACGTCCTCGTAGTCGTCCTCGCTGACGCCACCGTTGGGTTCCCGTCCCTCCAGATTGATGTAGAACCGGCCGGGGATGAGCGAGTAGGCCTCGGTGTCGGCGCTGATGTCGCCGAGTTCGGAGTGGTCGTCGTCGGCAAAGTCCAGCCACCCCTCCTGTTCGAGCCACTCGTTGAAGTGGACCTCGTAGTCGAGGGTGGTGAAGCCGTGGTCGGAGGCGACGACCATGGTCACGTCGTCGTCGAGCTGGTCGCGCAGTTTGCCCAGGTACTCGTCGACCTTGCGGTAGAAGTCGAAGAACTCCTGCTGGTACTCACCGTCTTCCTCGTAGTGTTTGAACAGGAAGTGGTTGACCCGGTCGGTGGTCATGAAGACGCCGAAAAAGAGGTCCCAGTCGTCCTGCTCGACGTAGTGGGAGAAGGCCTCGTAGCGGCGTTCGAGCGTCTTGTGGGCGTCCTCGACGAACTCCGTTTTGTCGTCGTCGTGGCCCAGTTTCGCGTTGACGTCGATGCGGTAGTTGGTGGCCTGAAGGTGGTCGCGCAGGTCGTCGGGGTAGGCGGCCTTGTCGACGCCGGGAGAGAGGAAACCCGAGACCATCCGCTGGACGTTGCGCTGTGGCGGGAAGGTGACGGGGACGTTCAGCACGGTGGCGTCGCGGCCCTCGTCGGTGATGCGGTCCCACAGTCGGGTGGCCTGGACGTCCCGACCCATGGGGACGTAGGTGTCGTACGACCCGACTTCACGGTCCTGAAAGCCGTAGACGCCGGTCTCGCCGGGGTTGACGCCGGTGGTCAGGGCCGGCCAGCAGGCGCTCGACTCCGGGGGCACGATACTGTCGATCGGGCCGGCGGCGCCCGACTTCTTGAGCTCGGTGAGGTTCGGAAACACGTCCGGATGCTCGTCGATGAGGCTGTACGGCACCCCGTCGATGCCGAAGAAGGCGACACGCGGCGCGTCGCCACCTTTCAGACGGTCGAATAGTCCCATGGGAGCCGTTAGACAGGTCGGGGACAAGAAGCTTCTTTTCGCAGTCGCGTCAGGGAAAGCGGCAAGCAGGCCGGGGTATCGGCCTCGGGCGGTCGGGTCGTGGGTTGCGGGCCGACGGCCCGCAACCGTATACCGAGGCGGCGATAGCGAGGGAGCGGAGCTCCCTCGGACCATTCGCGCGGCACCGCCGCGCGGAGAAGCCGCCACGCTGTCAGGACGGCCGGTCCGCGTTCGCCGGCACGACTGTGAGATGGGCGATACCGGGCGGCGCCGGCTGCTCGGTGTCGCCTTCGAGGCCGAGTTCGTCCGTCGACGGCGCGGATTGGTCGGTCGCCATGCGTACCCGTAACGTGGTGTCGACAGTGCAAAAGATTACCCATGCTCATACATAATCGGCAACTGCTTCCGGTATTACTGGTGGAAATACCCCGGACGGTGGAGCCCCAGGAACAGTGGCGCGAAGACGACCGCGCAAAACCGGCGCGTTCGAGCGGCGGCCGACCGCAAGAACGTGGCCGTTCAGTTGAAGTGCTCGTCGTAGAGGCCCTGGGCGTGTTCGATGGCGTCCATCGCGGCCTGCTTGTCCTCCCAGCCCAGCGTCTCGACTTCCTTGCCCTCTTCGAGGTTCTTGTAGGTCGAGAAGAACTCGTCTATCTCCTCGATGGTCTGCTGGGGGATGTCCTCGAGGTCGTCGATGTGGTCGTACCGGGGGTCCTCGGTCGGGACGGCGATGACCTTGTCATCTTGTTCGCCGTCGTCGTCCATCTTCATCAGGGCGACCGGGCGGGCCTCGACGACACAGCCGGGGAACGTCTGGTCCTCGACGAGGACGAGCACGTCGAAGGGGTCCTCGTCGTCGTAGTACGACTGCGGGATGAAGCCGTAGTCGGAGGGGTAGTGGACGTTCGAGTGCAGCACTCGGTCCAGCACGACGCCGGGGATATCCTTATCGTACTCGTACTTGTTGCGTTCACCTTTGAGACACTCCACGACGGCGTAGATCTCTTCGGGTGGGTTCGGTCCTGTCTCGAGGTCTTCCCAGAGGTTCGTCATCGTCCCCGTGTGCGCAGGGGTGTTAAAAAGGAGTTTCGTAATTGCAGCGTCGGTCTGTGGGCACAAACTACTTGTCGGCTGGTCCCGGAAACGGATTTATAGCGTTAGGAGCGTCCTAAAATCGGTCCGTTTGCCCCGCTCGAATAGTCGATTAACCGAGTTGGTGACAGTTACTGATATCCGAAATATCGGCCACCATCGGCTGATACTACCGGAACATACGCTGGAGTTAACAAGTGTTAAATAGCTTGATGACATTTGGCTAACCATGTCAGAGGCACAAGCCGTAGAGAGCAGTCCGGGCGTTGCAAAAGACCTGACCGCGTTCCAGCAGAACATCCTCGTCATCCTCGCCGAAGAGCCCCGGTACGGGCTGGCTATCAAGCGAGAACTCGAGTCCTACTACAGCGACGAGGTCAACCACGGTCGACTCTACCCCAACCTCGACGACCTCGTCGAGATGGGACTGGTCGAGAAGAGCGAACTCGACAAGCGAACGAACCAGTACTCCCTGACCGAGGACGGGAAGGAAGCGGTACTCGACCAGCTCGGCTGGGAGTTCTCGAAGTTCGTCACCGGCGGCGAGCGCGCGGACGAGCTCCACGACCTCGTCGACGGCCAGGCGTAATCGGTCCCTAACGGGACGAATCGGCTTTTTCGACCGTTAACTCGACAGAGTCGTCCAGCAGCGCGCGCTGCTCCTCGGTCGGCCAGACGTTGCGCGTGAAGTACTCCTCGCGGAACTCGGCCAGCTCCGCGGGCGTGGCTTCGGCGATAGGCTTCGCGTAATGGTTCCCCATGAAGTCCGCGAGCGCTCGCGCCGTCGCGGCGTGGGCCTCGCCGTGGTCGGCGCGCACGCGCTCGACGACGGCGCGGTTCCGTTCCTCGACGTCGTCCCACTCGTCAGGGTCACCGGGCCCCGAAAGGCGAATCTCGACGCCTCGGTCCGTGTCGTCGACCATATCCGGCTGGATGACGCCGTCTGCGACCCACTCCGAGGGGTAACAGACCAGCACGTCGCCGGTGTCCTCCTCGCGGATGCGCGCTTCGTAGTCGTGGTCGTCGAGCAGGGCCGCCCGCTGGTCGCGGTAGGCCGCCCCCGCGCCCTCGTCGACGGCCTGGCGGGCCAGTCGCGTGAGTCGTTCCACCTCGTCGAGTCGGTCGGCTGGGATGTCAGGCATCGTCTAATGCGTCGTTTGCTAGTTGGTCCGCGCGGTCGTTTATCTCCCGCGGAACGTGTTCGAGTTGCCAGTCGTCGAACTGCATGAGCAGCTCTCGAACCCGGACGCGCTGCTCGCGGAGCTCGGGGTCGTTGGTGTTCCACTCCCCGCGGACCTGCTTGACGATGAGTTCCGAGTCGCCGCGGATGTGGACCTCGTCGAAGCCGTAGTCGGCGGCGACCTCCAGGGCTTTCACGAGCGCGGCGTACTCGGCCTGATTGTTGGTCGCCCGCCCGATGGTCTCGCCGCCCTCGGTGACGATACCACCGTCGTCGACCAGCACGTAGCCGACCGACGACGGGCCGGGGTTGCCCCGACAGGCCCCGTCGAAGTAGACGTGGACGCGACCGCCGTCGTCGCTGCGCAAAAGCGCAACGAGGCGTGCGGTGTCGCCGCCCTGAACGACGATCTTGTCGTCGTAGGCGACCGCGGTCGCGCCGCCGTAGTCGGCGCGCCAGCGCTCGTGGTCGGTGTTGCCGTCCGCGATATCGACGCCGGCCGCGGCGAGCGTCTCGCGGGCCGTGTCGGGGTCACACTCGATAACGGGCATTACCGGGAGAAAGTCCGGGCAGCCTCAAAAGCCGTGCTAGTTCGCCGTCAGTTCCCGGCGAGGCGCTCGGCACCGGTCTGTCGGCCCGCCGCGCCGCCGCGGACGCGGTCGACGCCCGCCAGTACGCCGCCGACCAGCACGACCAGACTCGTGGCGAGCATCAGCGACAGGAACGGGTCGAACGGCGAGAGCAGCACTGGTGACACGAGCAAAATCAGCCCGGAGACGACCGCCGCGACGACCGACAGTGGACTCGCCTGCTTGCCCGAGGAGGCCCGATACGCGGAGTGTGCGAGCGCGATAGCCGCGACCTCGCCCACCAGCAGGCTCGTCAGGGCCTGTGAGTGGGTCACCCGGAAGAACGCCGGCAGGGCGATGACGACGATACTGGCGACGGTCGCGACGAGTCCCGACCACTTCGTGAGGTTCACCATGATTAATATCACCTGTTGTTACTCAGCGGGGGTACCTAATAGTTGTCCCACCTCCGGCAGGGACAACTTCTTACTGGACAGGAGCCAACCCGCGGTAATGCGACTCGACGAGTTCATCGAGGGGTTCGAGCGCGACGAGGCCGCGGAGAAGCGTCGCCTCGCGGAGACGAAGTCCTACGCTATCACCGACCACCTCGAAGACGTCGAGCGGCAGTTCGACGAGGCCCTGCAGGGCGACGCCCTCTTTGGCTCGACCGCGCCGGAGATCTTCGTCGGCCGCTCGGGCTACCCGAACGTCTCGACGGGGCTGCTCTCGCCGGTCGACCGCGACGCCGCCGCCGAGGGGTACGCCACGAGCAGCGACTGGTACAGCGAGGGGCTGGGTATCGAGGACGTGCTCCAGCGCCGGACCGGGATGCTCAACTCGACGCGCCAGACCGCCGTCGATTCGGTCCAGACCGGCGGGCGTCGGGGTCGCCAGACCGGCAACGCCTACGACGTCTGGGAGGGGTTTGTCGGCGTGCAACGGGAGGTCGCCATCGCCGACCACCCGGTCGACGTGGAGGTGGGACTCGACGGGAAACCCGACCTCGACGTGGCCTTCGACGACGTGGGGACGCCGACCGGTCCCCGGGCGACGGCGACGGGCGCCGACCTCACTGAGAACCCCCACGTCCCGAAACCGGTCGAGAAGACCCTCGACGACGACGACTGGCAGGCCCAGGGCGCGATGACCTATCTCTACCGTCGGGGCTTCGACGTCTACGACATCAACACCATCCTCTCGGCGGGGGCGCTGGGCCAGGCCAGCGAGCGGTCGCTCGTGCCGACGCGGTGGTCGATTACGGCGGTGGACGACACCGTCGGCCAGTATCTCCGCGGGACCCTGCGAAACAGCGACACGATCGACAAGCCCGAACTCTGGTACAACGAGTACATGGGCAACCGGTACTGGGTAGTGCTCTCGCCGGGCCGCTGGGAGTTCGAACTCGTCGAGATGAAATCGCCGGGGAGCGTCTGGAATCCCCGGCCCGAGACGGGCTACTACATGTCCAGCGCCCACGAGGGGTACGAGGGCCGGACCAGCTACGTCGAGGAGACCGCCGGGGCGTACTACGCCGCCCGGTTGGGTGTGCTCGAACACCTGCAGGAACGGGGTCGCCAGGCGAAGTGTCTCGTCCTCCGGGAGATTACCGACGACTACTGGGCCCCCGTGGGCGTCTGGCAGGTTCGCGAGGGCGTTCGCAACGCCTTCGAGGGTGAGCCGGGTGTGGGCCAGACGTTCGGCGAGACGCTGAACGCGGTGGCCGACCAGCTCCCCGTGCCGATGGGGGCGCTCCGGCGAAAGTCCGAGCTGGTGGCCGGCCTGCAGTCACAGCTGTCGGACTTCTGAGTACCCCCCGATGCTGGCGCCCCGTACCCCGTCGCCCTCGCGTAGTTTCTGACTTTAATTCAGCGCCTCAGGCCTGCTATCTACCGAATCGACTGGTTTAACCGTCCGAGCCTGTTGGGCACAGAACGTGCCCTCACAGCCCCCAGACACACCCCCTAGTGGCGAGCTAGAGAGCGAGGCCTATCACATCACTGTCGACGATGGGTCGGACTCGTTTTGCGCTCTCAGTCTCGAATTACCCGAAAACGACGAGGCGTGGCTCATCTCCGACACCGTCACCGCGCTAGAGTCGATGCGGTAGTTACTCGGTCGGGACCGGCCCGGTGCCGACGACGTCTCGTACTGCGGCCTCGAACTCGTGTCGGTCCGCGAAGTACGTCTGCTCGACGTCTTCGAGCACCGCGGCCAGCACCTGTGGCCCGTCGGGCGTCCGGACGGTGGTGTCGCCCTCCCGGTCGACGACGGTGCTGTGTTCGATACCCCACGTGAGCCGGGCGGTCACCCGCGAGAGCGGGGCGCCCTCGACGTCGGGGCCCTCACCGAGTTCGACGGCGGGCGCTTCTTCCTCGTCGCTGTCGTCGTCGCTCATACCCTGACCCTGTCTGTCTGCCCGATTAGTGCTTTCGGAATGGGCGTGGCCGCCCGCTCACACGCGCGCACGTCATGCGAGTGTCTGACGGGGAGTTTTGAGGAACGCCGTCCTAGTACCGCTATGACCAGTTTGACGGACGTGTACGAGGGGGAGGTCGGCCGTGTGGCGACGCGGCGCCAGCAGCTCGTCGGGAGCGGGTTGTTTCTGGCCGGTGCGGCGGGGCTCGTCGGCGCCATCGCGCTGGCGACCACCAGCGTCGGGGCGACACTGGGGCTGAGCGACTACGCGGCCCGGGAGATCGCCGGCATCGTCGCCGGTGTCGGGCTGCCGGCGGTCGTGCTCGGCATCTTCGCCGTGCTGCCCGCAGGGCCCCGCATCCGGCTGACCGCCGTCGGCGGCGCCGGCGTCGCGCTGGTCGGTGTGGCCGCGTTCCAGCATATCTACCCCTACAGCTGGCTGGCCGACGCCCCGCTGCTCGCGCTGGGTGCCAGCGCCGTCTACTTCGCCGGCGTGCTGACCACGTTCTGGTGTCTGTTCGCCGCGCTGGCGACGTTCAAGACCCGCAACGACCCCGGCGGCACCGCACGCATGGCGGTCACCGAGGAGGGCACCATCAAACTCGTCGAGGAGTCTCGCTCGATTCCCGGTCTCGGTGGTATCGGCTTCTTCGGCCGCGACCCCGACGGCGACGTCGAGACCCAGACCAACCGCCAGACCACCAGCGACGGCGGGTCGACCCGAAACGCCGACGGGACCGAAGTCATGGGCCAGTCCCCCTCCGGGTCCGACTCCACCTCCCAGCACTCCGGGTCCAGCCCCCAGGGGGCCGACAGCAGCCCGCAACAGCCCGAACAGAGCGCTCCCCGCGGCCCCACCGAGCACGAGCTCGACCCGAGACTGGCCAACGCCGGCCCGGAGGCCAACCCCACAACCGACGGCGGTACCACGCCCGCCACCGGCAGGGACCCCATCACCGAGACGGCGGTCCACCGCGGCGAGCCCGACAGCTACTGTGGCAACTGCCGGCACTTCCAGTACGTGATGGACGGCGACGACGTCGCCCCCTACTGTAGCCTCCACGAGGAGACGCTCGACGACATGGACGCCTGTTCCGCCTGGGTCGACAACGGATAAACCGCCGTAGCTGATTGTTGTTTAATTACGATTCCTTACAGCCAGAAAGTCCCGCCCAGTGGAACAACCGGCCGGGCGGGACTTTCTGGCTGTTAGGGATGTGGAAATCAGCTGTTGCGGGCGAGATGCTCTGGCGGGTCACGGATGCGGTCACCGCCCCGAACGTTGCCACGGGTGCCACTCGCTCGAATACGACTCGGAACCCCGGCGTTTAACACAGACCGGCGGTATACTGCGTACACCAATGGAATTCTGCGACGACTGCGGTTCGATGATGAAGACAGAGGGAGATATGTGGGTCTGTGGGAGCTGTGGCCACGAGAAAGCGCGGAGTGCCGAAGCGGAGAAGAAAGCGGTCACGACCCAGGGTCAGGAGTCCTCGGAGGTCGTCGACACCTCGGAGGTCGACGTCGAGGACATGGGGCCGACGACGGGCGCGCGGTGTCCGGAGTGTGGCAACGACCGGGCGTTCTACGAGATGAAGCAGATTCGGGCCGCCGACGAGTCCGAGACGCGGTTTTTCACCTGCACCGACTGCGAGCACAAGTGGCGGGAGGACGACCACTAGGGTTGTGGCTCCCGACGCCGCCGACCCGGTCGTCCCCGAGGCGCGGTTGGCCCGCGGTGGCTGGGAACTGACCGACGAGCGCGTCGAGACCGTCTTCCGGCTCAGCAGCGCGACCGTCCAGGGTGCGACCAGACTCTACGACGACGTGCGAACACGCGAGGCCGCCGCGGCGGTGGGACTCGACCGGCAGTGGCGCTTCTTCTTCGCGACGGCGCTGTCGTTCCGGCCGCCGCTGGCGCCCGGTATCGGGCCGATGCTGATACTGCCGACAGTCCGCTCGGAAGCGCAGTCGGCCTTCGCGGACGAACTACGCGAGCGGGGGTTCGAGGCCGTCTCGCGGGGTCGAAGGGAGCGGGTGCGGACCGGCGGCGGCGACAAACTCCACCTGCGGAGCTACGCGGCCGAACTCCCGCTCGCGGCGGTCGAGACGACGCTGTCGATAACCGGCTGGGTCGGCGTCTGGCACGCCGACGGGTTCCGCGTCGCCGCCGGCGCCTACCCGGACCGGCCGGTCGGCGAGGTGCTCGGTCTCTACGACCCGGACGACCCGCTGGACCGGTCGCCGTCGGCCTACCGCGACGAGCTGCTCGCCCTCATCCGCGCCGTCGAGTGAGCGCGAGGACGGCGCCCTCGGGGACGAGTTCGACCGGCCCCAGCCCGAGCCGGCGGGCCAGCCCGCTCGGGACGGCGTCGGCGCCGATACGGGCGAGGGGGACCCCGCGAACCCGTACTTCGGCGGTCAGGCCCACCGAGGAGAGCAGCGCCGCCGCGTCCATCACGGCGACGGGGCGATTGTGCCACAGCGAGATAGCGGCGGGGACAGAGGGCAGGTCCAGCGCCACGAGGTCGTCGTAGCCGACGACGCTCGCCCGGTGGCCGTCCAGGTAGAGCTCCAGGTCGGCCTCGACCGACAGTTCGGGCCGGTCTTCGAGCTCGTCCAGCAGCTCGGCGAGGGTTTCCAGCGGGTCGCCGTGTTCTCCGGTCGGTGTCGTCGTCACTCCTTCTCGCGGGCCTTGACGGTGAGCGTGCCGTCGATGCGCCAGTAGGCGTACTCGGGGTCCTCGCCAGTGGTGCTGGGGACGTCGACCTCCATGTCCTCGAACTCGTACGTAATCTCGGCGTTCCGGCCTGTCAGTCGGTCGTACAACCCGATGGCGAGCTCGGGCCACGTCGTCGTCTCGTCGGGGGCGTCGCTCATACACACGTCTCTTAGTATCACTGGGGCTTGAAACCACGGCTCGCGGAAAACCGGGCCAGTAGACTCCTACGGACTGTCGGCGCTATCTCCCGTACGCACGACGAGGCGACGCTGAACCGTCTCAGGGTCTACGTGCGAACGTCAGATACCCGGTGTGGCCGACCCCGCCCGTCGAGGGTCGGGAGCCCCGGTCGTCGAAGTCCATCTCCCGCTGGATGGTGTCGAGCGTCTCGATGTCGGAGAGGCCGACCTCGCGGGCCGCGGCGACGACCTCGCGGGTGTTCTCGACGAACGGTGAGTACACCGCCAGCGAGCCCCCGCGCGAGAGGAGCGTCGGCGTGCGCTCGACGACGGTCGGGGCGTCTTCGGTGTCCAGCGTCACCACGTCGAAGCCCGACAGCTCGTCGAGGTCGTCGGTGACGTCGCCCGTCCGAACGTCGACGCTGTCCGCGACGCCCGCTATCTCCATGTTGTCGCGTGCGACGTCGGCGAAGTCGGGGTCTATCTCGTAGGTCACGACGTCGGCGCCCATACGGCCCATGTAGGAACTGAGGATGCCGGTCCCGGTCCCCGCGTCCAGCACGCGGTCGCCCGCGGCGACACCGGTCTTGCCCACGACCAGCCCGACGTCGCGGGGCATCATCGGCGCGCCGGTGCGTTCCAGATGGGTAAAGAGGTCCGGCCCGCGCAGCCGCCGGACGGTGAAGCCGTTACCCAGATGCGTCTCGACGACGTCGCCGGGCGCAACGCTCTCCGGTACCTCCAGAATGCCGAGGTCGGACTCGAAGCGCTCGCCGGGCGAGAGGAGGTGTTCGCGGTCCTCGTGGACGAACAGGTACACGCTACTCCAGCTCGTCGACCGCGTCCGCGAGGTCGCCGTCGTTGGCTTCCAGGGCCTCGCGAGCGGTGTCCTCGTCGACACCGGTCCGCATCGCGACGATCTCGACGTCGTCCTCGTCGACCGCGCTGTCGCCAGCCGACTCGTCGGCCTCGCTGCCGGCGCTTGCGGCGCCCGCGCTCTCGCCGCGCTCGCGGCTCTCGGGGTCGCCGACGACCTGGTAGGTCTTCTGGCCCTGGGCCTCCATCAGCTGGACCTCCGCGTCCGTGAACACCAGCTCCTCGTCGGGGGTCCGGATAATCACTTCCTCGGCATCGATGTCGCTCATGTCGATGCCCATCTGTTCCATCATCTTCTGCATCTTGCGCGGGTTCATCCCGCCGCCGCCTCCAAACATACCCGAGGCTGCGCGTTCTGGATAAAAAAGCCCACCGACCCGCTGGTTTGGATACGCTATCGGGCTGGACGGGACATGAGTCGCCAGCCGGTCGTCAAAAGTTATTTTCTGTGAGCGAGAACCCGTACGTATGTCCACTGGCGAGAAAAAACCGCCGGAGCCTGCGGATCTCCTCCCCGAGGGGAGTGTCCTCACCTTCGAGGAGTACATGGCGATGTAGCGGGCTGTCGGCAACGAGACCCGGTTTCGAGTGTGCTACCGGCTCAAGCGCGACGGCGCGATGAGCGCCAAGGAGCTGCGGGAGGCACTGGACGTCCCCGGCAACACGCTCCATCACCACCTCGATACGCTGGTCGGCGTGGGCCTCGTCGAGAACCGCAAGCGCAACGAGCCCGACAGTGACGGGCTCTACTCCTACTACCGGGCGACGGCGCTGGGCGAGGCGCTGCTCGAGTACGGCGTCGGGGAGCTGTTACGCCGCGAGCATGAGTTCGCGGACGCCTACGCCTAGGCCGCTCTCAGGTCCACGTCACCTGCACGCCGTTGTCCCGGAGGATAATTTCGTAGTTCGAGCCGTCACGGATATCTCCGGCCTCGACGTTGAGCGTTATCGTCCGCTGTAACCCGTCTTCGATAGCCGCCGTGAGTTCGTACTGGCCCGGCCGGTCGATGCCGGGGTCGAACTCCCGGGACGAACCGGCATCGAGCGTCACCGATTCGTCGAGGACCCGCTGCCCGTCGTCGTGGGTGACAGTCAACTGCGCCGTTGCGCTGGCGTCTTGCTCGTTGGTGACGACGAACAGCACCGGGTCGTCGGGGTCGGGCGTGACGGTCGCCGTCGACTCACCCCGGCAGCCAGCCAGCCCGACGGTCGAGAGGGCGAGTCCGCCCAGAAGGTGGCGCCGTAGCATGACGGCGGTCAGCTATCCGTACCCTGTCGCACTTTCACGGCCATCCCCGTCTCGAAGTCGGCCATCCCGCTGCCGGGGAGTTCCGCGCGGCCGACGGCGAGCAGGTCGCCGGTCTCGTGGACGACGAGCGTCTCGTCGCCGGGCCGGATGCCGGGGTCGGCCTCCTGGACGAACTTCGCGAAGACGTTGCGGCCCTCACGGACGAACGGCTCGCTCTCGTCGCCGACGACGACGCGATGGGCCGGGGCGTCGAACGAGTCGAGCAGCCGTCGGCCGCCGGCCAGCCCGAGGACGAAGCGGCCGTCGGTCGCGTAGGTGGCGATGCGGCCGTCGTCGGCGTGGACCTGGCGCGGCCGACCCGAACTGGTGTGGGTGACCTCGACGGCGTCCGAAATCAGGGCCACGCCGGCACCGCGGCCGAACTGGTAGTCGGCCCCGCGACGGAGGCCACGGAGCTCGCTGTCGCTCATTGCCTGTGGTGGCGTCCGTGTGGGTAACCCGTTTTCGGTCCGACGCGGGCGTGCCGCCTGCGTGTGTCAGTTCCTGTCATAGTTCCGGCGGCGTTTGGGGAAATTTATACCCGATGACCCGTTAGAACCGCCTACAATGGCTACAGACAAACGGAAAGTGTATGCGGGCGCCGCGTTGCTGGTCGTCAGCTCGGTGTTGATTCTGGCGTCGGGCCCGTTCGATATCGGTATCTCGACCACCGTGGCCGGCGTCCTGGCCGCCGTCGCGTCGCTGGGGCTGGCCGCCGGCGCACTGCTGGTCGGCACCTCCGAAGACGGTCGCGCGGTCTGAAGGCAGGTCTTTCACTCCCGTCGTGTCTCTCCCGCAGAGCGACCGCTACAGGAGGAACTTGTCCGGGTCGCTACTGAGGTCCTCGAACCCGTCGACGGCGGACTTGAGGTCCTCGGAGGAGGACTCCTCGAACCCCATGGCCTCGATTCGACACCCCTCGTGGCGGACGTAGCGACAGACGCGGGCGAAGTCGCCGTCGCCGGTACAGAGGACGATGGCGTCGTTGTGTTTCGCCAGCGTGACCGCGTCGAGGCTCATCCCGACGTCCCAGTCGGCCTTCTGGGAGCCGTCCTGGAACGTCTTGATGTCCTTGATGCGCGTCTCGAAGCCGATGTCGGTCAGCGCCTCGAAGAAGCTCTCCTCCTCCGGGGAGTCGGCGCGGATGACGTAGGCGATAGCGCGGGTGAGTTCGCGGCCGTCGACGGCCGCTTCGAGCAGTTGGGAGTAGTCGATGTTACGCGTGTAGAGACTCCGGGCTGTGTGGTAGAGGTTCTGCGCGTCGGCCAGAACGGCCACGCGCTGGCCCGAATGTGATACGGTCATACAGGAATTTCCCACCCGGACCCCGATAGGTTTTCGGGGTTCCCGGAGAGCAAAAGGGCTAAGTCACTCACGGACGCCCCTCCCGTATGCGACGACGCTACGCCACGGTACGTCCGGTACCCAGTGGCTATTGCGTCGTCCCGAAACGCAAGCGCACGCAGTAGTTTCTGACTCTCGGCGGGCGTGGCGCACCCGTCGTGGGTCACTCTTTTGGCGGACAGACCGGACGACTAATCCCACAGCGACACTACACCACTCAGCAATGACAGCACTGGACTTCCACGGCGTCTACCCCGCGATGTGTACGCCGTTCCACGACGACGAGGAGCGCAGTATCGACTTCGAGACACTCCGGCGAGACGCCCAGCGGCTCGAGGCCGCCGGCGTCGACGGGCTGGTCCCGGCCGGCTCGACGGGCGAGTCGGCGACGATGACCCACGACGAACACATCGAGGTCGTCGAGGCGGTCATCGACGCCGTCGACGACGTCCCCGTCATCGCCGGGACCGGGTCGAACAACACCCGCGAGGCCCTCTCGCTCTCCCGGCGGGCCGCCGACGCCGGCGCCGACGCCCTGCTTCTCATCTCGCCGTACTACAACAAGCCCGAACAGCGCGGCCTGGTCGACCACTACGAGACCATCGCCGACGCCGTCGACTGCCCGCAGATCGTCTACAACGTCCCCTCCCGGACCGGCCAGAACATCGAACCCGACACCGCCGTCTCCCTCGCCGCTCACGAGAACATCCAGGCGTTCAAGGCCGCCAGCGGCGACATGAACCAGATATCCGAGATCATCGAGCGCACGCGCGACGAGGAGTTCGCGGTGCTGTCGGGCGACGACGGTATGACCCTGCCGATGCTGTCGGTCGGCGCGGCGGGCTGTATCTCCGTGGCCGCAAACGTCGAACCAGAGCGCACCTGCGCGATGGTCGGCGCGGCGCTGGCCGGCGACTTCGAGCGAGCGCGCGCCATCCACCACGAACTCGGCCCGCTCTTTCGCGAACTGTTCGTCGAGACCAACCCCATCCCGGTCAAGGAGGCCATGCGGATTCGGGGGTACGGGCCGGCCCACCTGCGCCAGCCGCTGTCGCGACTGGCAGACGAGTATCTCGACGACTTGCGTGACGTCCTCGCCGACCTGGAAACGGAGGACTTAGAGGACGCCTACGCGGAGATAGAGCGATGACACGGATTGCCGTCAACGGCGCGGCCGGACGCATGGGAGAGACGGTCATCGAGACGGCGGCAGACCGCGACGACCTGGAAGCCGTCGTCGGCTTCGACGTCGAGGCCGGCGAGGTCGGCGGCGTCCCGGTCGTCGCCGACGACGTGGCCACCGCGTTGAGCGAGTACGACGTGGACGTGGTCGTCGACTTCTCCATCCCCGAATCGACGCTCCCGCTGGCGCAGGCCTGCGTCGAGGCCGGCGCCGGCCTCGTCGTCGGGACCACGGGCTTTTCCGAGGACGGGCTGGCCGACCTCGACGCCGCCAGCGAGTCGGTTCCGTTGCTGAAGGCGACGAACTTCTCGCGGGGTATCCAGGTGCTCCAGCGCACGGTCCGAGAAGCTGTCCGGGCACTGGACGACTACGACCTCGAACTGATGGAGAGCCATCATAATCAGAAGGTCGACGCGCCCTCGGGCACCGCGAAGACGCTGCTCGAAGTGGTCCAGGAAGAGCGCGACGTCGAACCGGTGTACGGCCGGGAAGGCCACGCCCCCCGCAGCGAGGACGAGATCGGCGTCTTCGCCCGCCGGGCCGGCGACATCCGCGGCGAGCACGAACTCATCCTCGCGGGCAACGACGAGGTTCTCTCGCTCTCTCACCACGCCGAGGACCGCGCCGTCTTCGCCGCCGGTGCCCTCGACGCCGCTGCGTGGCTCGCCGGTCGCGACGCCGGCCGCTACGAGTTCGGCGCGGTCGTCGACGCCTGAGAAAAGACGTATTATCGACCTTATACAGTCCCCTCAATTTAACGCATACCCTTATACGAGCTGCCCTCCCAGCGGCTGGTATGGTAACGACGCACCGACGACCCGCATCCAGATGCCCGCACTGTGCGGGCGAGTTCGAACCGTCCCCGACAGTCACACACTGCGCCGACTGTGGCTACATCCCCGGCCAGGGCGCCGACTGAGCGCCACGTACAGCCACCCGACCAGCCAACTGTTCTCCGTTGGCCGACCGCTCGACCAGATTCCAGAGTCGCTATACGTCAGGAGGGGGTACGCCGCCATATGCTCGGACAGGACCTGCAGCGCGACATCGGAGACCTCTGGACTGCGTACGAAGAAGGCGCCACCGTTGCGGACGTCGAGCCGCCGCAACTGGACACGCTCGATGCCTTTCTCACCGCACTGGAGAACGGCGACGTTCGCGCCGCCGAGAAGGAAGACGGCGAGTGGGAGGCAAACGAGTGGGTCAAGCAGGGCATCCTGCTGAACTTCGCGTTCCGGCGGACCCACGAGCGCGAACACGGCGGCGTCACCTACCACGACGTCCTGGCGCTGCGTGACACCGGCGACCTCGGCGAGCGTGGCACCCGCAACACGCCCGACGGGACGACCATCCGCCGCGGGGCGTATCTGGGCGAGGACTGCATCATGATGTCGCCCTCCTTCGTCAACATCGGCGCTCACGTCGGCGACGGCACGCTCATCGACTCCTGTGACACCGTGGGCTCCTGTGCACAGATCGGCGAGAACGTCAAACTCGGCGCGAACACGCTCATCGGCGGCGTCCTCGAACCGGTCGAGAGCGCGCCCGTCATCGTCGAGGACGACGTGTCACTGGGTGCGGGCTGTCGGGTCACCAGCGGCTTCGTCGTCGGCGAAGGGAGCATCGTCGGCGAGAACACGCTGCTCACGCCGCGCATCCCCGTCTACGACCTCGTCGAGGAGGAAGTCCTCTACGGCGAACTGCCGCCAGAACGCCGCGCGTTCCAGCGTTTCGTCGACTCGTCTGTCGGCGAGCACGACCTCATCCCCGGCGGCGCCTACAAGCCCGCCGTGGTGGCGACCGACGTCGAGGAGGAGACGCTGGAAGCGACGGAGCGAGAGGACGCGCTTCGGGACTAGCGAGGCGGTGAACGACGTGAACCGCCTCGAAGCGACGCGGCGACCGCTGGGAGCCGCGGAGCAGTAGCGAGACGTCGACCAACGGGAGACGTCTCGCTCACACCGCTTCTGCCAGCGACCGGTAAAACGCGTCGACGGAGTCGAACCGCTCGTCGGGGTCGGCCGCGAGCGCCTGCGCCAGATGGGGTTTGACCCGCGAAGAGACGCTCTCAATCGGTCGCGGAATCTCACTGGACTGGGGCGTCGGCGTCTCCGGCGGCCGTTTCGCACAGAGGAGCCAGTAGGCCAGCGCGCCAAGCTGGTAGACGTCGGTCGTCGCGCTCAGGCGGCCATCGCGCTGTTCGGGCGCGAGGAAGGGGCCGTCGTGGGCCAGCCCGACCGCCTCGCGGACGGCCCACTCGATACCCCAGTTGGCGACCGTCGCCCGCCGGTCGCCGTCGTGTTCCAGCAGGTGGACGTTCTCGGGTACGAGCCCGCACAGCGGCGTCGACGGGCCGCCGACGGCGGCGGCCGCGTCGGCGACGTCGCCCAGCACCTCGACGCGCGAGCGGGCCGGCAGCTCCGTGCCGATGTCGGCCAGCGTGTGTGTCCCGACGCGGTAGGCGACCCAGGAGGCCGGGTCGGTCCCGGACTCGTGGACCGTGGCGACGTGGGGGGCGTCGTCGCCCGCCCGCCAGCGCTCGAACGCCTCGGCGAAGGCCTCGGGAACGCCCTCGTCGGTCGCGTACTTGCGTGAGACGGTGATTATCTGGGCGTCGGTGCCGCCGTGCCACGGCGTCGAGTAGCGGTGGACGGCGCCGTCGGTGTCGGTGAACTCCACCTGCGTTACGTCGGGGACCGAGGCGCCAAGCTGGCCGGGGCTCGCGGGGCCGACCATCCCCACGTCCGAGGGGCCCGCGGGGTCGTCACGCGCTGTCGAGCCCGCCGGCCCGGAGTCGGGTTCGTCCGGTTCCTCCGGTTCGGGCACCTCGGCGACGGCGTCGGGGTCGAACCGCACGCCCGAACGCGTGATGTCGTTCCGGAGGAAGCGGTGGTCCCGTTCCTCGTACTCCTCGCCGCGGCCGTCGTAGACCCGGAGGTGTTTGAAATCGTAGAGGCGCTGGAGCGTCTTCGCGCGGTCGGCGGCCTCCTCCCGGGTGGGCGCGACTGTCATCGCACAGGTCCCCGCTTCGGGGACGATACTCCAGCCACCGACCAGGTCGTCCCGTCGGACGGTCAGGGTCTCGAACAGCGGATTCCAGTAGAGCGCGCCGACGCTGCGGGGGGAGTCCCAGCGGACGAGACAGGGGTGGCGGTCGGCCTCCATCTTCGACTTCGCGTAGCGCAGGGCCGACAGCTGCGAGTCGTGGGTGGCGTGGGTCTCGCCCGTTCGCGACCCCTTGCGGTAGTCCTCGACGACCCAGAGGCTCCCCTGTTTGACGAACTCCAGCGGCGGGCGTCGCGGGACCTCCGGTTCCATGATAGTTCTGGGGCCACCCGGTCCTGCAGGAGAGTCTATTGTTGGAGCAAAAATAGGTTTGGGTGGACGCAACCCGTGGCCCCCAGAACACAACCCTTGTTACCGGGCGTCGCCGTGTGTAGGGCAATGAGTCAGGACTCGCCGCCCGTCCGTCGCCTCGCGGACTGGGACCACGACCGCCTCGGTCGGCTGGCGGCCGACCACGGGACGCCGCTGTACGTCGTCGACCTCGACCGCGTCGCACAGAACTACGACCGATTCGCGTCGGCCTTCCCCGACGCCCACGTGATGTACGCCGCGAAGGCCCACACCGGCCGCGCCGTCCTCGAGAAGCTCCTGGAGACGGGCGCCGACATCGAGTGTGCCGCCGCGGGCGAACTCCACCGCGCCGTCCAGGCCGGCGCGGAGCCCGACACGCTGCAGTACACCGCGGTGAACCCGCCGGACGCGGACCTCGACTACGCGGTCGAGCTGGCGGCCGAGCATCCCGGTCTCACCATCACCGGCGGCGCACGCGACACCTTCGACCGCCTCGCCGAGCGCGGCTACGACGGCCGCGTCGCCATCCGCATCAACCCCGGCATCGGGACGGGCCACCACGAGAAGGTGGCGACGGGGAAGGACGCCAAGTTCGGCATCCCCTACGAGCAGGTGCCCGACGTCGCCGCGGACGTGGCCGACCGCTTCGACCTCGTCGGCATCCACGCCCACGCCGGCAGCGGCGTCCTCCACGACGACCTCGACGACCACTGCCGGGCCATCGGGAAAGTCGCCGACATGGGCCGCACCGTCGAGACCGACGTGGCCCCACTGGACTTCGTGGACTTCGGCGGCGGCTTCGGCGTCCCCTACCGCGAGGACGAGGAGCCACTCGACATGACCGTCGTCGGCGAGAAGGTACGCGAGGCCGTCGGCGACCTCGACGCCCAGGTGAAACTCGAACCGGGCCGCTACGTCGTCGCCGACGCCGAGCTCATCCTCACCGAGGTCAACACCGTCAAGGAGGCCCCCGCCGCCACCGTCGTCGGCGTCGACGCCTCGCTGGCGACGCTCATCCGGCCGGCGATGTTCGGCTCCTACCACCCACTCCGGAACGTCTCCGCGCCCGACCGCGACGCCGAGCCGGTCTCGGTGGGTGGCCCCTGCTGTACCAGCGCCGACGTGTTCTGTACTGACCGACCCATCGCCCGCCCGGAACGGGAGGACCTGCTGGCCATCGGCAACGCGGGCGCCTACGGCTACGAACTCGCCAACCAGTTCCACTCCCAGCCGCGGCCCGCGGAGGTGGCTATCGAGGGCGGCGAGACGCGTATCGTCCGCGACCGCGAGACGCTGGCGGACGTGACCCGCATGGAGCGATGAGCGTCGGCTTCGACCCGGAACGGTTCCACCGGGAGGCCGTCGAAATCGATTCGACCGAGGACGTGGGGCCGATGCGGGACCTGCTCGTGGCGACGCTCGACCGCGAGGGCGTCGACCCCACCGTCGACGCCCTGGGCAACGTCGTCGCCACGACGGAGGCGCCCGACCCCGACGCCGCGGCGGCCGCCGAGGGGACCCACCTCCTCCTGAACACCCACATCGACACGGTGCCGCCACAGCTCCCCTACGAACGCCGGGAGCAACCGCCGGGCGACGAGCGAATCGACGGCACGAGCGGCGGCCTCAGTGGTGACGTGGTCTGTGGCCGGGGCGCCTGCGACGCGAAGGGGCCGCTGGCGGCGCTGGTCGACGCCTTCCTGACCGTCGAACCGGCCGAGGGCGCGGTGACACTCGCGGTCTCTATCGACGAGGAGACCACGCAAACCGGGGGCGCCCACCTCGCAGAGACCATCGACGCCGACGGCTACATCGTCGGCGAGCCCACCGGACTGGACGTCTGTACCGCCGCGAAAGGACAGTTCGAGGGAACAGTGACGATTCGCGGCGAGAGCGGCCACGCCGCCGACCCCGGAAGCGGCCTGAACGCGATTCGGGCGGCCGCACCGATTCTGCAGGCGATGGAGAGTTACGACGAGCGCGAGGCGCGGAGCGCCTCGGAACGGTCTCGCGGTGACGACGAGGAACCGCGAGACACGAAGAGTCCCGAGTCCCACGAGACGCTGGGCCGCCCAATTCTGACCCCCTCGATGGTCGAAGGCGGCGAGGCGACCAACCAGATTCCCGCCGAGTGTACCATCACGTTCGACCGCCGCTCGGTCCCCCCGGAGACCAGCGACGAGTTCCCCGCCGCGCTGGAGGCGCATCTCTCCCAGTGGCTCCCCGAGTCGATGTCGCTGGAGGTGGCGCTCATACGACCGGACACGCCGTTCCCCGACGCCTTCGCCACGGACCACGAGGCGTCCCTCGTGACGACGCTCCGTGACGCCAGCGGCGGCGCCGTCCGGCCGTTCGAGGCCGCGACGGAAGCGTCCTACTTCGCCGACCACGGCCCGACCGTCGTCTTCGGGCCCGGGATGCTCTCCGACGAGGTGGGGGCGGTGGCCCACTCGAAACGCGAGTACGTCCGGCTCTCGGCGGTCCGGGCCGCCGCCCGCGCGGTGCGCGAGACCGTCGAACGCCTGGTCTAGCGCCATCGCTCTGCGGGTCGCTTCGCTCCCCGCTTCGCATCGGGGATGCCGTCGCTTCGCCTCGCGGTTTCACCGCTCGGCATCGAGGCGCTACGCGCCTCGCTTCGCTCAGACAGCCTCGCTCAGTCCAGCAGTGCCATCGCTTCCGCGTCGGTGACCTGCGAGAAGTCCCGGAAGAACTGCCCGACAGCCCTGAAGTTCCGGGGCCGTTCCAGCACGATGAGGTGGTCGACTCGCCGCTCCAGGTCCTCGGCGGTCCGGGGCGAACCGACCGGTACCGCCGCGGCGACGCTGGCGGCGCCGGCCTCGCGGACCCGCTCGACGCAGGCGAACATCGTGGCGCCCGTCGCCAGGCCGTCGTCGACGACGAGGACGTCCCTCCCCGAGAGGTCGAGGGGCGGCCGGTCGTCACGGTAGCGCCGTCGCTTCTCGGCGGCGGCCTCCCGTTCGTGTTCGATTTCGTCCTCGAGATAGTCGGTCGTCAGGTCGAGCGAGCCGATCAGGGAGTCGTTGTGCCAGACCGTCCCGTCGTCGGCGACGGCGGCGACTGCGAGCTCGGGATTGCCCGGCGCGCCGACCTTGCTCGCGACCACGACGTCGAGTGGGACGCCGAGCGCGTCCGCGACCGGCCGAGCGATGGGGAGCCCACCGCGTGGGATGCCGAGGACGATATCCGCGTCCATATCCAACCGACGGAGCTCCGTGGCTAGCTTCTCACCGGCGTCCGTGCGGTCAGTGAACATATCAGAAAATACGACAGTGGCGGAGTTAACCCCTGCGGTGGGGTGGTTCCGTTCGCCGAGAGGGGCGCCTCGCGCAGGACGGGACCCCGCCGTCGGTGTCGGCGACGGCCCCAGATGTCACCGGCTCGCCGACGATGGGCAGGGGCGGAACGATGATGCGAAACGAGTCACCCAGCGCCGCGGCCATCCGGGCGAACGCCAGGACAACACCCGTGAATCCGTACCGAGGACCACCTACCGGCCGGTCGTACCGGAGCGCCCTGCGGGGTGTGTTCGTGCCGCGGTCGTGTGAACCCCAAACACATTGGGAACAACCATTACACCGAGACTCACCGATAATAAATCATGAATGATAAGGCCCCCATCACCTCCGAAGTCGTCGGCGCGGTCGCGCGTGTGGAAGGGGTCGACCCTGCGGCGGTCGAACCGACACTGTTCGAGGCGGTCGACGGCGAGGCGCTCGACCGGCTGTTCCGGGAGACGACCGGCCACGTCGCGTTCGAGTACAACGGCTACGAGGTGACGGTCACCAGCGAGGGCGACGTCTCGCTGGCCCCACTGGGCGAGTAGCCCGCCGGCGTCATACTGGTGGCTGTACCATTACGGAAGAAGTCGACACCCCGGGGTGTCGAATATCTCCACGTACTTACAGCCACCAGTATCAGTCCCCGCCGACGCTCTCGGCCAGTTCGGCCGCGAGACCGGTGTACCCCCCCGGCGTCAGCGCGTCCAGTTCCGCTCGCACGTCCTCGTCCACGTCGAGGGTCGCGATCATCTCCCGGAAGTCCTCGATGGTCACGTCCTTGCCCCGCGTGGCCTTCTTCACCTGCTCGTAGGCGTCGTCGTGGCCCTCACGGCGGAGGATAGTCTGGACCGCCTCGCCGATTATCTCGGGCGTCGCGTCGAGTTCCTCGCGCATGACCTGCTCGTTGGGGACGACCTTGGCCAGCCCGTTCTGGCACTTGCCGTAGGCGATGAGGGAGTAGGCGAGCGCCGAGCCGATGTTGCGCTTGACCGTCGAGTCCGAGAGGTCCCGCTGGAGTCGGGAGTTGGTGACGTAGTCGCCGAGGAAGACGAGGTCGGAGTTCGCCTTCGAGAGGTTCCCCTCGCTGTTCTCGAAGTCTATCGGATTGACCTTGTGGGGCATCGTCGAGGAGCCGGTCTCGCCCTCGACGGTCCGCTGGCCCAGGTAGCGGTCCGAGACGTAGAGCCACATATCACGGTCCATATCAAGCAGGACGTTGTTCGCCCCGCGAATCGCGTCGAAGAGGACCGCGAGGTCGTCACAGGGGTTGACCTGTGTGGTGAGTGGCTCGTGGTCCAGTCCGAGCGAGCCGACGAAGTCGCGGGCGACGGCGGGCCAGTCCACGTCGGGGTAGGCGGCGTGGTGGGCCGCGTAGGTGCCCGAGGCACCGGCGAGTTTGCCCGAGAGGTCGTCGGCCGCGCGCTCGATGCGCGCGATGGCCTGGCCGAGTCGGGAGGCGTAGACCGCCATCTCCTTGCCGAACGTCGTCGGGGTGGCGGGCTGGCCGTGGGTCCGGGCGAGCATCGGGCAGTCGGCGTGGTCGTGGGCCAGCCCGACGAGCGTGTCCCGGATCTCGCGCAGTTCCGACAGGAGTACGTCCTCGGCGGCGGGTTTGACCAGCAGCCGGTGGGCGAGGTTGTTCACGTCCTCGCTCGTGAGCCCGAAGTGAATCCAGTGGTCGGCGTCGAGCCCGTCGGGCATCCCCAGCCGGACGAAGTACTCGATGGCCTTGACGTCGTGATTCGTCGCCGAGTACTCGCCGTACCCCTCCGTCTCCAGTCGCTTGACGACGTTCGCGTCCTCGTCGTCGAAGGCCTCGTACAGCTCGCGAAGCGCGGCGCGCTGCTGGGCGTCGATAGTCAGCGGCGTGGCCTCGAGGTCGGAAAGCGCGAGCAGGTACTCCACTTCGACTTCGACGCGGGCGCGCATGAGCGCCCGCTCGCTGGCGTACGGGACGAGCGGCTTCGTATAGCGGGCGTAGCGCCCGTCGAGCGGCGAGACGGCGGCGAGTGGCCCTCTGTCGGTCATACCGGAGAGTTCTCGGAGACGCGAAAAAGCGTGTCGACTCACACTGCCGACTGTATCGTCGAGAATACGTCCGCGAAATACAGAGAGCGGTTTTTTCGAGTTGTACAGTCGGCAGTGTCCCGTTAGGGCAGCTTCAGATAGGTGTCGCCCCGCTGCTGGACGCGTACCACCTCGGCGACGCCGGAGCGGACCGTGCCGACGCCCGCAGCGAGTTCCTGGGCGGCGTGGTCGAAGCGGTCCAGCGAGTTCGCGCAGGCGGCAATTTCGACGCCGGCCTCCGCCATCCGCGTCACCTTCGCGGCCTCGGGGCTGCTCTCGAGCAGGAAGCGGACGCCCGGGCCGTTGACGACGACCTCGATCAGTTCGGGCGGCGTCTCGACGGAGTCGTCGTTGACGAGGTTCGCGAGGTTCCGCAGCGCCATCTGCCACTCGCCGATGTCGTCGGTAGAGACGTGGACCAGAATCGAGCGGTGATTGCTCATGCTCGTTGTTCTCGACTCGGGGAACAAATACCTCCGGCCGGTGTGTCCCAGCGACGACAGTCCGTCTCAGGACAACCAGCCGTACTCGCCGGTCGACTCCCCGAACCGGCCGTCCGGCGGGTCGTAGCGGTAGAGGTCCTGCCCGAGCGCGACCCAGGCCAGCCCGTAGCCCAGCGCAGTCCACGGCGATATCTCGTTGAACCCGAGGAAGGCGAGGGTCCCGACGAACAGCAGGACCCCCAGCCACGGCGGCTGGATGCGCGTCCGGACCAGCCCGACGCTGACGAGCAGGGAGCCACTCACCAGGGTGAGAACGCCGATACCGATGATGGCGTCGCCACCGCCGCCGCTCGCCACGCGGACGAACTGTCCGACCGCGAACACCACGCCGCCGAGCGCACCGAGCCAGGCGCCCGCGGTGCCCGGGCGCTTCATTCGCGCCCCGTAGAAGCTCTCGACGGCGTAGTGCCCGACGACGATGCCCAGCGTCGCCACCGCGACTCCGAGCAGGACGGGGCCGCGCTGGCGACCCATCAGTCCGGCCCCGACGACCCACGCGAGCCAGAGTGTCCCCCCGGCGGCGGCGACCAGCCCGGCCCACTGGCAACGAAGCTTCGACATACGGGCGAGTGGACGCCCCGCTACTAAGGGACATCGGAGCGCGTGTCGGCCACTCGCGGTGCCGGGAACACTGCGGGGCTGGCGTCGTCCTCGCGTCACGGGCCGTCCGACGGGTCAGAAGACGGCACGGACCTCACCCAGCAGCGGTCTCGCGTCCCCGTTCCCGTGGTACTCGACGTGGTCGGCGTCGCTGTCGTAGTCGAGCCAGCCGCGCCGACTGAGTTTCGGGAGGTGGACGTGTCTGAGTCCGACTCGTACCGACTCGTCGGTCGCCGACGGGATACGGCTGGTGAGTCGGGCGGTCAGTTCGGTCAGCGACGCCGTCTCCGACTCACTGACGTTCTCGAAGTAGTGGATTATCTCGCGTCGGACGGCGTGACAGAGCGTCTCCAGCAGCTGGTCGACGGCGGGAGCTTTCTCCGGATAACAGGATTCCGACGGCATGTTGTTTGATTAACCACAGGCATAGTTAATTATACTTTCATTTCCGGTCGTTGTCAGTATTGATACCCCATGGGGCCAGTGGCCGTTTCGCAACTACTTTGCGCGCCGACCGCCCGGATGGAGATATGAAACTCGCCGGTATGGCCAGCAACCGTGGCCGGAACCTCTTGAACATCGCGGACCGCGCGCCGGGCGGCGCGGAGTACGCCGTCGTCCTGACGAACGACGCCGACGCGCCCGTCCTGGAGGCGGCAGCAGAGCGTGGCATCCCGACCGAGGTCGTCGAACGGGGCGACGAAGAGTCCCGCGAGGCCCACGAGGAGCGGGTCCTCGACGCGCTCGCCGACTACGACTTCGAGCTCGTGACCCTCGATGGGTATATGCGCATCCTGAGCGAGACGTTCATCGAGGGAACCCCCACCACCCTGAACGTCCACCCCTCCCTGCTCCCGAACTTCCCGGGGATGGACACCCACGAGCAGGTCCTCGAGGCGGGCGTCAAAGTCACGGGCTGTACGGTCCACGTCGTCGACGAGACGGTCGACGGCGGCCCTATCGTCACACAGGAGCCCATCCCCGTCTTCGAGGGCGACGACACGGACGACCTGAAAGAGCGGGTGCTGTACGAGGGTGAGTTCACCGCCTACCCCAGAGTCGTCAAGTGGTTCGCACAGGACCGCGTCGACGTCGACTGGGACGCGGGCACGGTCGACGTCGCGGGCGACGAGGGCGGGTCGTTCCCGGCCCGCCGGCTGGTCTCGGACGACCGCGCCGCCGACCTCCGGTACGGGGAGAACCCCCATCAGGACGCCGCGCTGTACGCAGACACCACGGTGTCGGAAGCGAGCGTGGTCCACGCCGACCAGCTCAACGAGGGCGCCAAAGCGCTCAGCTACAACAACTACAACGACGCCGACGGCGCGCTCAATCTCATCAAGGAGTTCGACGAGCCCGCCGCCGCCGTCATCAAGCATACGAACCCGGCGGGCTGTGCGACCGCCGACTCCGTCGCCGAGGCCTACGGCAAGGCACTCTCGACGGACCCGATGAGCGCGTTCGGCGGTATCGTCGCCCTGAATCGGGAGTGTGACACCGCCACCGCCGAGCAGATTATCGACTCGTTCAAGGAGGTCGTCGTCGCGCCGGGCTACACCGACGCCGCGCTGGACGTCCTCTTCGAGAAGGAGAATCTGCGCGTTCTCGAAGTCAGTGACAACTTCGAAGTCACGGACACCCTGACCGAGAAACCCCTCGTCGGCGGCCGTCTCGTGCAGGAGCGCGACACCCAGCACCTCACGCCCGAAGACCTCGAAGTGGTCACCGAGCGCCAGCCCACCGACGAGCAGATAGACTCGATGCTCTTTGCCTGGCACACGCTCAAGCACGTCAAGTCGAACGGCATCCTCTTCGCGAAAGGGACTGAAACAGTGGGCATCGGCATGGGGCAGGTCTCGCGCGTCGACGCCGTCCGACTCGCGGCGATGAAGGCCGACGAACACGCCGAGGGCAAAGACGCCGAGGGCGCCGTGATGGCGAGTGACGCCTTCTTCCCGTTCCCGGACGGCATCGAGGAGGCTGCCGAGGCGGGTATCGAGGCCGTCATCCAGCCCGGCGGCTCGAAGAACGACGAGAGCGTCATCGAGGCCGCCGACGAACACGACATGACGATGGTCATGACCGGCCAGCGGTCTTTCAGACACGACTGAGCCCGATCTCAGGCGGTCTTTCCCACCGTACTGGCACTCAAGCGGTGGGAAGCGGGCAGTTGTGGCTGTCAGATTATACGAGGAATGGTACCAACAGCCACACACTCCGAAACTACGCTTTTCCTGACAGACAGCCCACGTTTCTCTTAGTGTTCCCAATGGCAACAGAAGCATCATCCACTGATTCGATGCAAGCACAGCTACAGCAAGGCGGCGTCGTCGGTGGCGTCCTGCTGGCGATACTCGGGCTCCTCGCGTTGTTTACCCCGTTTCTCACGGGGCTCGCACTCTCCATCCTGCTCGGTGCGGCGCTGGTCATCGGCGCACTCGTCCACGTCGCGGCGGCGTTCTCCGCCGGCAGTGCGCTGAACGTCGTCTGGCAGGTCGTACTGGGCATCGTCTACGGGGTCGTCGGCATCTCGATACTGGCGAACCCGATACTCGGGCTGACGACGCTTACTATCCTAGTCATCGCGTTCTTCGCGGTCGAAGGTATCGTCCAGCTGGTCTGGGCGGTCACCGGCGCTGGCAGCCCGCTCTGGCTCGGTCTCAGCGGCGCTGTCTCGCTGCTACTGGCGGGGATGCTCCTGGTCGGCTTCCCGGCCACGGCGCTGTGGGCCGTCGGCGTGCTCTTCGGCGTGGACCTGCTGGTCACCGGCGTCTCGATGATCGCACACAGCCGGACGACGCGGGCGGCACCCATGGACGAGGCGACGGCGGAAGCGGCTGGATAATCGAGACAGCGGTCCGCCGTCCCGAAATCACCGGTGCCCGCGGTCGACGCAGCTCGTCGTCGTCACTGTCACAGGACCTCCGGCCGACAAAGCTGGTACGTACCCGGTCAGTACGCCTAATATCGAGACGGCGCTCACTCCCGACAGTCACCGCGGCGACGGACAGTCCGATGACGACGTACTACTTCATCAGCGACCTGCACATCGGTGGGGACGAGTGGTTGCGTGACGTCCAGTTCGAGTCGGAACTCATCGGCTTTCTCGAGCGGCTCGAAACGACCGACGAGGACGCCGAACTCATCATCAACGGCGACACGTTCGGCCTCTGGGAGTTCACCGGATGCGAGGGCGCCGAAAAGTTCGACGTGCTACTGGAGCGGTATCCGGAGCTGTTCGAGCAACTGCGCGCGACCGGAAAGAACGTCCAGATAACCATCATCCCGGGGAACCACGACTACGAACTGGCGGCACACGAAGAGTACGTCGACCGACTGGCCGAGTGGAACGTGGCCCTCGAACAGGACGTTGCAATCACCCGTTCGGTCGGCGACGCCGACATCTGGATCGAACACGGCATGCAGGAGGACGCCAACAACCGCATTCCGGACTTCGGGAACCCCTACGCGAACCCGTTGGGCTACTTCGTCAACCGTCATTTCACGAGCAAGGCCGGGCAGCTCTCCGGACGCGGGCGATACAACTGGCTCAGGGACATCCAGTCGGTGACGCCGATGGAGCGAATTCCCGAGTGGGTCGTCTCGAACTACTTCTATCGGGAGATGAGTCCGGTCTTGCGCTACGCTTCGCTGCCCTTCCTGCTGCTGTTCAACGTAAGTATCGGCTATCTGCTCCTGGTGTTGCTCGCCGTGACGGATATCTGGTCGGCCCCGCTGGTGGTGGTCCACGACGGACTCGTCGACCTCGGTCTCGTCGGCTCCGTAATCGATGCGGTACTCGCGGTCAACATCGCGGTCACCGTGTTGCTGACCGCCGTCGCCGTCCCGCTGTACGTCTACGTCCGCGACGTTCGAAAGACGCTCGCTCGGTTCGGCCTGTTCGGGGTCCGGGAACAGACCGACCCGTATCTCGACCGCGCGCGGTCGGTGTTCGAGGCGAACCCCGACGTGGTGGCCTTCGTCTATGGCCACACGCATCGGGCATCGGTCCGTCGGCTCGACGGCCGGGCGGTCATCAACACCGGGACGTGGCTCAAGCGGTTCACGCCGACAGCCGCTCGGCTCGGCCTGCTCCCGCCCGTGTTCCACCCGTCGTTCAGACTGAGCTACTACCGTATCACGGCCGAGGAGGGAGCTGTGGTCGTGGAGTACGACGAGGTCGACAAGGCGAACCCGTCGGAGCTCTCTGCGCTGGAACGACTCGTCTCGAAGCGGCCCCGCCGGGAGTCGGAGATCCCCGAGCGGACCGTCATCGAGCGGTGAGAGTACGAGCCGCCCCCACAGACCGAGAGCTCTCGAAAGATAAATATCATTTGCGTGTCAATAACGCGGCATGGACGACACCGAGGCCGGGCGGCGCCACCGTGATACCGGCGACCGCTCAGAGAGCGGGGCTCCGACCGGTGGCCACACGATTCGGGACCGATTCTCGTCGAACGAGATCTTCCAGCGAATCGTCGTGGCGGCCGACGACGAGATTACGGCCCGCCCTCGCAAGCTGGTCGCCGGCGGTGTCGCCGCGGGCTTTGCCATCACGGTCACGTTTCTGCTCTTTGCCTCGCTGACGGCGAGTACGGACGGGGCCCCGGTCGCCAGCGCCCTGCTGTACCCGCTGGGCTTCGTCTTCATCATCCTGGGCGACTACGAACTCTACACCGAGAACACCCTCCCGCCAGTGACGCTCGTCCTCGAACGCATCGCGAGCCTGCCGACGCTGGGACGCATCTGGGCGCTCGTCCTGGTTGGGAACTTCGCGGGCGGCGCGCTGGGTGCGGCGGCCCTCTCCTCGACCGGCGTGCTCTCGGCAGCGTCGGCGACCGCTGCGGCGGGCTTTGCCGAGGAGGCGATCGAGACCGCCTGGTGGACGCTGTTCATGAAAGCCGTCGTGGCCGGGCTCATCGTCGCCGGCGTCGTCTGGGTGGACTACTCGCTTCGGGACGGAATTGCCCGCATCGCGATGGTCTACATGGCCTTCCTCGCCATCCCTATCGGCAACCTCTATCACGTCGTCGTCTCCTGGACGGAGATGCTGTATCTGGTCTTTCAGGGCGAGCTCGCGCTCGCGGTGGGTGTCTGGGAGTTCGTCGTCCCCGTCTTGCTTGGCAACTCCATCGGCGGCGTCCTGCTGGTGACCGTCGTCAACTACTTCCAGACCACCGAGCGCCGCGTCGCGACCGCCCGCGTCAGCGAGATTCAGCCCCTCTCCGCCCGCGAGTGGCTGCTGGGCGGTGTCGCCGGGGAAGACCGCTCGTACGTGCCCAAGCGCGAGGACCGGGAGTGATGTCCAAACGCATTTGCGCCGACATCCGCTAGTTCGACCGTGAGTCTCCTCGCCGACAACCGCCACTGGCTCCTGTTCGCAGCGACGGTGCTATCCGGGCTCTCGACCGTCGGCGTCGCCATCGTCGGCGTTCTCGCGACCGTCTCCGTCCTCCTGACCGGGGGGTCGCTGATACTGACTGTCGGCGCTTTCCTCCTCGGAACGCTGCTCCTGGGTGGTCTGACACTGGTTTTCGGGGCTGCGCTCCTCTCAACGCTCGCCAGCCGCGCCTCCCTGCCGTCGGTGCCCCGGAACCGACGCGCGTCGAACGTCTTCCACGGGCTGGAGGCCGCCGTCCCTCCGCTCCGGCAGCTCGGACTGGCCGACCGCCTCGAACCGACGCTCGAAGACCGACGGGACAGGCTCACGCAGCGCTACGTCGACGGCGAGCTCTCCGAACACCAGTTCGAAGCAGCCCTGCACGAGCTGCTCGACGAGGAGGACCGGCGGGTGCCGGAGGTAGAGACCGACGTGGACGAGGACCGCGAACGCGAGAAAGAGCAGGAGACCTGAACGGCTAGCCTGCGGGTTTTTATCTCACCCGCACCTCGTCGCAGGTATGAGCAAGTTCACGCTGTATCGGGCCGACATCGACTCGCCCAGGCTCGCACGCGTTCTCGGCAAAGTGCCGGGTGTGGCGGTCGGCGGCGAGCAGGCGGCTGACGACGCGCCGGGGGAGCCGGTCGAGGACACGGCGGCGCCGACAGCCGAGAGCGAGGACGACGGCGGGCTCCGCGAGAAGATTCCAGCACCGGACTCCGATATCGCCGGCGGGGACGGGACGTCGGTCGTCAAGACCTACGGGCTGCTCGGGCTGGGCGTCTCGATGGTCACGCTGGGCATCGCGACGGTCGGTATCTGGGTGTATCTCCGGCGGAAGGGCGGCGACGGCGAGTCCGAGACGCCGCCGCCGGCGACGGGGCTGGACAGCGACGGGCCGACTGTGACGCCACCGACGGGCGAGACCGAGCTATCGACGTCCGGCGCCGAGTCGGCGCCCTCGCCGTCGGCAGTGACGCCGGACGAACCGTCCGAGACAGCACAGGAACCCCGTGGCCGAACCGAAGGCGACCGCTCGGACGTGGAGTGGGAGCCCAGAGACACGACACCGGCGAGCGAGCCGGAGACCACCGGTGAATCCGCGGTAGACGATTCCAAGGGGCCGGAGACCCACGACGACGAGCCGCGGCCCACCGAACCGATCGACGCCGCGCCGCTGCTGGGTGCGGCTTTCCTCGCGGTGAGCGGGGCGGTCGTCAAGTGGCTCCAGTCCGGCGACGAGACCTAGGTCCGACAGCCTAAAGCGGACGGCTACGGAACTGCGGGCATGGAGTTCCACGAGGCCGCGAACTTCCTCTTCGAGTTGCGCCGGTTCGACTCCCGGGCCGGCACCGACGCCACGCGGGCGCTGCTGTCGTCGCTGGGCGACCCACAGGCGGGACCCAGATGCGTGCAGATTGCCGGCTCCAACGGCAAGGGGTCGACGGCCCGGATGGTCGAGCGGGCGCTCCGGGAGGCCGGCCTCGACGTCGGCCTCTACACCTCGCCACATCTCGACGACGTCCGCGAGCGAATTCGCGTCAACGGCCGCAAAGTCTCCGAGGCCGCCGTCGTCGAGTTCGTCGAAGAGGCTCGCGAGTACATCACGGACCGGGGCGCCGACGGCGCCTCACCCACCTTCTTCGAGACGCTGACCGCCTTCGCCTTCTGGGAGTTCGACCGACAGGACGTCGACGTCGCCGTCTTGGAGGTCGGCATCGGCGGGAAGTACGACGCCACCAGCGTCGTCGACCCGGTCGCCAGTGCGGTGACGAGCGTCACGCTCGAACACACGCACATCCTCGGCGACACGGTCGAGGAGATAGCCACGGACAAGGCCCACGTCGCGCCCGCCGACCGACCGCTGGTGACCGGCGCCACGGGTGCAGCACTCGCCGCGGTTCGCGAACAGGCCGGAGACGTGATTACCGTCGGTGACGGGGGCGACGCCGACGTGCGGGTCAGCTACGGCGGCCGCGAGGGGCTGGAGGCCGCCGTCGGTATCGAGGGCCCCGACTGGGCCGTCGACACCCACCTTCCCCTGCTGGGCGAGCATCAGGCCCACAACGCGGGTATCGCGGCGACGCTCGTCCGGCAGGTCGACGACGTCGCGGGAGCGGAGATTTCACGGGCCGACGTCGAGCGCGGTCTGCGAAACGCCCACTGGCCGGGCCGCTTCGAGGTGATGGGCGACGCGCCGCTCGTCGTCCTCGACGGCGCGCACAACCCCGGCGGGCTCGCGCGGACGGTGGAGACACTGTCGGGGTTCGAGTACGACACGCTCCACGTCGTCCTGGGCGCGATGGTCGACAAGGACCACGCGGCCATCGCGGCCGAACTCGCCGACGCAGACCACGTCGTCGCCTGCCGGCCCAACGTGGACCGCGCGGAGTCGCCCGACGTGCTCGCCGAGGCGTTACGCGAGGGGACCGACGCCGAAATCCAGACCCGTTCGGACGTGGCCGGCGCCGTCGGGATGGCGCTTTCCGCCGCCGAGCCGGGCGACGCCGTGCTGGTCACGGGGTCGCTGTACGCCGTCCGCGAGGCGCGTACCCGCTGGGCGCGCGCGATGATTCCGAAAGACGTCGACTCGATTCCCGAGGCGAAGGCGACCATCGAGGCCGCCCACGTCACGCAGGCCGGCGCCTGGCGGATGCGCGGGAAGGCCGTCCACCGCGTGCTGCGAACGCGTGTCCAGCCCCGCCAGGCCCAGTATCTCAAGGAAGAGCTGCTGTCGCTGGGCGGGGAGTGTGCGGTGTCGGGACTGAACGACCAGGACGAGGAGCGCGTCGACTGCGTGCTGATGGGGACGATGGCGCAGTTCAAACGGCTCGCGGACAAGCTCGACGGCCAGCCCTACGGGCTCTCGACGTTCTCGGACGAGCTTCGGGAAGCGCTCGATATCCAGCAGCCGGCGCCCGACAACGGCTACCCCTGGAGCGACGGCACCGCGGTGATGGGCATCCTGAACATCACGCCCGACTCGTTCCACGACGGGGGGGAGTACAACGCCATCGAGGACGCCGTGGCCCGCGCCGAGCAGATGGTCGAAGACGGCGCCGACATCCTCGACATCGGCGGCGAGTCGACCAGACCGGGGGCCGACCCAGTCCCAGTCGAGCGGGAGATCGACCGCGTGGTCCCGGTGATCGAGGCCCTCACCGAGGTGGACGTGGCTATCTCCGTCGACACCCGGAAAGCCGAGGTGGCCCGCGCGGCCCTCGACGCCGGCGCGGACATCCTCAACGACGTGTCCGGACTCGAGGACCCCGAGATGCGACTGGTCGCCGCCGAGTACGACGTCCCCGTCGTCGTGATGCACTCCATCAACACGCCCGTCGACCCCGACAGCGACATCCACTACGACGACGTCGTGGGCGACGTCATCGACGAGCTGACCGAACGCGTCCTGCTGGCCGAGAAGGCCGGGCTGGACCGCGAGCAGATCCTCGTCGACCCCGGCATCGGCTTCGGGAAATCGCCCGCCGAGAGCTTCGAACTGCTCGACCGCATCGACGAGTTCCGGGCGCTGGGCTGTCCCGTGCTGGTCGGGCACTCCCACAAGTCGCTGTTCGGGTTCGTCGGCGAGGAGCCCGGCGACTGTCTGGAGGCCACGATTGCGGGAACGACCATCGCCACCGAGCGCGGCGCTGACGTGATTCGTATCCACGACGTGGCCGAGAACGTCGCCGCGGTCAACGTCGCCCGCGCGGCCCGCGACCCAGATTCCTTCGGCGGTAGCTGACTCAGGTCACGCCGACGACGAGGTCGCAGTTCGCGCAATGCCAGAGCGTGACGGTGTTCGAACGGTCGAGCGCGACGCGGGCGTCGCTGACCCTGAGTCGATGAACGCGACGGCCCACTACTAGGTCGTCGGCGTTCACTACCTGTGCCCCGCAGTCGGGGCAGGTCATGGCCGACCGCATGGAGGTCCTAGGCGGTGTACGGGCTTAATTCAAGCTACCAGATAGGGCTGTGTTGGCCATGCCTACCGCCCGAGACCACGCGGGGCCGAGTCATTACTGAGTTCTTTTATTTTAGTATTTATTATACTTATATAATCGAAGTCGTTTCACTACGATTTAAATCGCATTCAAAACGGTATTTCTGATTTCTACTTATGTAAAATTTGTATTGTCTTTGCGTACCCCTCAGTCATCAAAGAAAACTGTAAATAAAGCCGGGGTGATGAGATTATGTGGCAGATAATTACCCTGTAACTCGGAGGCATATGCTATCCACGGCCGCGAGCGTGAGTCTGGCGGCTGTCGCTGGTTGTTCGAGCGACGATGACGAGGTGCAAGACTCGGACGGTGACGGCGTAATCGACAGTCAGGACTACGCCCCACAGGACCCCGCCGTGCAGGACGCGAGCGACGTGGCTGCCAGCCCGACCACCGACGGTACGGAGGAAATGAGCTTCAGCGACCTCTTCGCCGACCCCGTCGTGTCGGCGGAGCGTTTCCCCGAGCCACAGGCTGTATCGATAGACAGCGAGCAACAGAGCGGTGATTTCTACGACTTCTCCGCCACAATACAGAACACGGGGACAGCCGGCAACGTCGGGATTACGCTGGTTCTGATGTCGGACACCTCGACCTCTCCGTGGTCGATAACCGCCAAGCAGGTCGGACAGCGACGCCTCTACTTCGACGAGAACGAACGCCGAAGAGTCGAAATAAGTGCGACGATGGAGGACGGTTACGAGGCGTACGGCTTTCGCCTGTGGCCCGCCGAGGTGGAGGCAGACGTGACGAACGAGGGAGGCAATGGCGACGTCGACGTGGAACTGGTACAGACCGGTGGCAGCGGTGACGGGACGGTCCTCGACGAACAGACCGTCGAAATAGATAGCGGTGAGACACGAACGGTCAGTTTCCAGGGAGAGTACAACAGCTTCCCGCTGGAGAGGGATATCGATGAAATCGGGTTCGCGGTAGAGGCAAGCCCCGCCAACTGAGCGGGCAGTCGCCACCGACGGTCGTCACACCGGGCCACGCGAACGGGGCCTGTCACGGAACACCACTATCACTCCGTGCTCGGCTCCACCGCGTGAGCCTCCTGTTCGGTGACCTGGATCCCCTTCGAGGCGAGGTGGCGCATCTGCCGGCGGACGAAGTCCTCCTCGGTCGTCCCCCGCGTCGCCAGCACGACCATCCGGGCGTCGCCGGCCGGGCGCATCGTCCGGCCGGCCCGCTGGGCGCCCTGGCGGCGTGACCCCCCAAGCCCCGACGCGACGACGGCGAGTTCCGCATCGGGCAGGTCGATGCCCTCGTCGCCAACGCGGGAGACGACCAGCGTGTCCCGCTCGCCCCGGCGGAACGCGTCGAAGAGGCGTTCGCGCTCGGCGTGGCGCGTCTCGCCGCTGATGAAGGGCGCGTCGATGGCCTCGCTGATGGCCTTTCCGTCGTCCAGATACTCGACGAAGACGAGCGCCTTCGCGTCCGGGTGTTCGGCCAGCGTGTACCGTATCTCGTCTATCTTTCCGGTATTCCCGGCCGCGGCCTGTCGGCGGTCGTGACCCGACGTGGCGGCGTACTCCGTGCGTTCGTCGTCGCTCCCCCAGGGGACCAGCCGAATCTCCACCTCCGGCTCGGCGACGTACCCCTCGTCGAAGAGCTTCCCCCAGTCGGTGCCGATAGGCGGGCCGACGAGGGTGAAAATCTCCTCCTCGTCGTCGGACTCGCGGGTCGGCGTCGCCGTGAGTCCGAGCCGGTGTTTGGTCTGGAGGTTCGCACTCCGGCGGTAGATCGGCGCTGGCACGTGGTGGACCTCGTCGAACACCACCAGCCCCCACTTGCGCTGGTCGAACAGCTTGCGGTGGCGGTCCATCCCGGCGGTCCGGTAGGTGGCGATGGTCACCGGTCGAATCTGCTTCTCGCCGCCGTGGTACTCGCCGATGTCGTCGTCGGTCAGCGTGGTATGACGCACCAGTTCGTCGCGCCACTGGGTCGCCAGCTCCCGCGACGGCACCAGAACCAGCGTCTCGCCGCCGACGGCGGCCATCGCGCCCATCGCGGCGACGGTCTTGCCCGACCCCGGCGGCCCGACGAAGACGCCCGAGCCTTGCTCGGTGAACCGCTCGACCCAGTCGGCCTGGTAGTCCCGCAAGCGGAGGCGCAGTTCCATCTCCAGCGGCTCGCCCGTCGCCAGCTCGCGGTCGTCACGGACCGGATAGCCGGCCTCGTACAGCGTCCGCTTGACCTGGGCGGTGGCGTCGGCGTCGACCCACGACTCCGAGTCGGAGATCGGCGCCCGCAGGAGGTCGTCGTCCAGCTTCGGCCGGGCGACGTTGCCCATCAGCTCGTCGCTCTCGGCCTCGAGGACGACGTAGCCGTCTTCGTGGGTGTACAGCCGGAACTTCCGGGCCCGTTCCCACTGGCTCGTCACCCACTCCTCGAGGTGGGTCGAGCGCTCGCCCAGCACGTCCCGCATCGACGCGAGCAGGTCGTCGAGGCTCTCGTGTGGCGTGGCCCAGATGTCCGCCTCGCGCATCTCGTAGACGTACCCGCCCGAGCGGTTGCTGTCCTGTAGCCGGGCGAACTGCGAGAGCTGTGCCCGGGTGAACTGGTCGGGGTGTTCGACGACGACCTCCCGGCGGTCCGGAAAGAGGATGACGCGCTCGCGGTCGGTCACCTCCGCGACGTCGGTCGGATACCACACCGCCTCGACGCCCGAGACGTCCTGGCGCTGTATCTCGCCGTCGTCGGCGAGCGCTTCGAGGGCATCGCGGGCCTCGTCGGGCGTGAGGTCGGTCTTTCGGGAGAGTTCCGTCGCCGTCAGATGCGGGCGGCCCACGGCGTCGATGGCGTCGTACACCGCGTCGAGTTCGACGCGTGGCTCGTCGCCGGCGTCGGCGGAGTCTTCGGCGGTCACTACCTGCGTCTGAGTTCCAGAGCGGCAAACGGGTTTCGTTGCGGGACCGGCGTTCGCGGTGGGCTACTCCCGCGAGCGCTTGCGGTCGTCGAGATAGGCGACGAGGCCCAGCAGGTTGACCACCGGCATCGTCGCGGCGTGGACCCACACCCAGTCGGGGTCGTCGTCACGGCGAGCGACGTCTACGTAGACGGCCAGCGGAATCGCGAATTCGACGAGGAGGGCGAGCAGGACGGCCGCGCGGGCCAGTGTCGAGAGCCCGCCGAACGTTCCTGATGGGCCGAGAAACCCCCGCACCAGCCCGACGGCGAGCAGCCCCATCAGCGACGACTCGAACAGCACGAACGCGAGCAGAATCCGGGGGTGGTGGTCGGTGGCCATCAGAAGAAACCGCGTTCGTCGACCAGCCGCTCGTAGAGGGCCTCGTACTGGCCGACGACCTCGGCGTGGTCGTATTCGGCCAGGGACTCGTCGATGGTACGGTGGTCCATATCGGCCGAGGCGACGATGCTGTCGGCGATCTCCTGGGGCGTCGTCACGCGGAAGTCGCGGTCGCGGTGTTCGACCAGTTCGTGGGCGCTCGATTCGGCCTGATACTCGACGACGGCGATACAGCCACAGGCCAGTGCCCACAGCAGTTCCGTCGCGAACTGCTCGCGCCACGCCGTCTGGACGAACACGTGGGCGCCCCTGTAGATGGCCAGCCGTCGCTCGCGGTCACACGCCCCGACGAAGTCGACCCGGTCGTCGATTCGCAGGTCGGCGGCTTCCTGCTCGTAGGTGTCCCGTTCGGGCCCGTCACCGATTATCGTCGCCGACCACCCCTTCTGTCTGAGTTCGGCCAGCCCCAGGAACAGCGACTCGATGTTGGCGCTCTCGTCGAGGGGGTGGGCGTACACCACGTCGACCGCCTCGGCGGGGTCGACCTCGCGCACCAGATTCATATCGATGCTCTCGGGGATGACCGTCGTCAGGTCCGAATCGGCGCCGGCCTCCCAGAGCCGCGTCTGGACGAGTTCCGAGGGCGCGACGAACTGGTCGGCGGCGCCCATCGCGCGGTCCGAGACCGGCTCGTCGTGGTCCCCGAACCACTCGACGACCAGCGGCGCCCGGGCGAGCTTCGCGCCGGCGTTTGCCGCCCGTAACACCGACGACGGCGTCGGGTAGGCGACGATAACGTCGGGGCGGTACTTCGCGAGCAGCGCCGGGAGTCGGGTACAGAAGGAGGTTTCGGCGGGCTCGACGGTGACGCCGCGGTAGGTCACGTCGTCGGGCTCGAACTGCGAGGCGTTGCCGCCCCACCACTGGGCACAGAACACCGACACCTCGTGACCGGCCCCAGCCAGCGTCTCGGCGAGCCGGTGGAGGTGGCGCCGTCCCTCGGTGTCCCGGTGGTGGCTCGTCTCCATGGCGACGACCGCAACGCGCATACCCGACTCGATGACGGGGGCGCTGAAAAACCCACCCCATATTCGCCACTGGCCTGGGCGACCCGCGTGCGCCCGACTGGCCGACCGCCAGCTGTGACCAGACGACGGCACAGAACGATTTCCAGCAAAACGTTTTGCACCCCCCAGTACTGCTAGGGAGCGTGTACGACCTCGAACGGTATCTCAACGTCCGGAGCGCCTACGGCGCGTCGATGGGGCCCGACGGCCGACTGGCCTTTCTGCTGAACACGACCGGGGTGGGACAGATATGGACGCTCGACGAGCCCGGCGGATGGCCCGAACAGCGGACCTTCTACGACGAGCCCGTCGGCTTCGTCTCCTACTCTCCCACTCGATCGGAGCTCGTCTTCGGCATGGACGAGGGCGGCAACGAGCGCACCCAGCTCTACCGGCTCGACGACACCGACGGCACCATCACGGAACTGACGGCGATGCCCGACGCGAAACACCGCTGGGGCGGCTGGGGGCCCGACGGCGACCGCTTCGCGTTCGCCTCGAACCGCCGGGACCAAGCCGTCTTCGACGTCTACCTCCAGTCCCGTGAGGCGACCGGCGACGACGCCGAGCTGGTGTACGAGGGGGACGGCTGGTTCACCGTCAGCGGCATCTCGCCAGACGGCGAGAAGCTGGCCATCAGCGAGGCCCACTCCAGCTTCGACCAGGACGTCTACGTCCTCGATATCGAGTCGAGCGAGCGAACTCATCTGACGCCACACGAGGGGTCGGTTCGCTATTCGAGTGTCTCGTGGGGTCCCGAAGGCGACGCGCTGTATCTCGTGACCGACGCCGAGAGCGACACGCTGGAACTCGCGCGGCTCTCGCTTTCCGGCGAGCTCGATATCGTCCGCGAGGGCGGCGGGTGGAACATCGACGGCGTCGCCATCGACCAGGAGAGCGGCCGGCTGGCGTACTCCCGGAACATCGAGGGGTACAACGAGCTCAACGTCGGCGAGCTGGCGGGACCGACGACCGTCTCGGAGTTCCCCACGCCGGACCTCCCGGGTGGGCTGGCCGGCGGCGTGGCCTGGGGCCCCGACGCCGACCGCTTCGCCATCAGTGTCACCGGCCGCACCGTCAACACGAACGTCTTCGTCGTCGAGACGGCGACGGGCGACGCCGAGCGGTGGACTCACGCCTCGACGGCGGGCATCCCGCGGGAGACGTTCGTCGAACCCGAGGTCGTCCGCTTCGAGAGCTTCGACGGCCGGGCGATTCCAGCCCTCTTTTCGCTGCCGCCGAACGCGGACGGGGACGGCGACACGCCGGTCATCGTCGACATCCACGGCGGCCCCGAGAGCCAGCGCCGGCCCTCCTTCGCCGGGCTGACGCAGTACTTCCTCTCGCGGGGGTACGCCGTACTGGAACCGAACGTGCGGGGCTCGACGGGCTACGGGAAATCCTACACGCATCTGGACGACGTCGAAAAGCGGATGGACTCGGTGACGGACCTGCGCGCGGGGGTGGAGTGGCTCCACGACCACCCCGCCGTCGACCCCGACCGGGTCGTCGCGATGGGCGGCTCCTACGGCGGGTTCATGGTGCTCGCGGCGCTGGCCGAGTACCCCGAGCTCTGGGCGGCCGGCGTCGACGTGGTCGGCATCGCGAACTTCGTCACCTTCCTCGAGAACACCGGCGAGTGGCGCCGCGAGCTACGGGAGGCCGAGTACGGCTCACTCGCCGAGGACCGCGACTTTCTCGAGTCCATCTCACCCATCAACAGGGCCGACCGCATCACGGCGCCGCTGTTCGTCCTCCACGGCGCCAACGACCCGCGGGTGCCGGTCGGCGAGGCCGAACAGATAGCGGCGGAGGTCGAGTCCCACGGCGTCCCCGTCGAGCTGAAAATCTTCGACGACGAGGGCCACGGTATCAGCAAACGGGAGAACCGCATCGAGGCCTACACCCGCGTCGTCGACTTCCTCGACGAACACGTGTAAGCTGGCTGCCGGTAGCTCGGTCTCAGCACCACTACCGGCCACACGGGGCACTTTCAGAGGCTGAAAATGAGTGGCTGCATTTATATCAGTACGTGGCGACCAGACGGCATGGACGTAGCCAGCCGCTCCCGGTCGCGAGTCGAGGAGCGGTTGACGCGACTGGAGGAGGAGTTCGGCCCGCCGGAGGTCACACAGACGACGTTCGAAGTCGAGGCCGAGCGGTACCAGCAAAGCCTCGAACGGTCACGCGACGGGCAACTGGACGTGCGCTGTGTGGTCCGCGACGACGACGGGGCGGTGCTACTCCGGGAGGGTAACGGGGAGTGGATCGTCCCGCGGGGACAGACCCAGTCGGACGAGCGGCTCTCGGCGGCGGTCAGACGCATCGTCCGGGAGGCGGCGGACGTCGAGTGTACCGTCACCGACGCCGTCAGCGCCAACATCCACGGCATCCGCAACGAGGACGACGAGTCCGCGGGGACAGTGTATCGACTGAGCGTCGTGTTCACGGCCGAGGTCGTCGACGCGGCCGAGCCCAGCGAGGAGTCGGTGCGCTGGGACACCGAACCGGACGCCGTCAGCGAACTCGTCTGACGAGGTCGCTCCGCGACCGCGCTATTGCTCTCCGGCTCACTTCGAGGTAGTTCCCTCCGCTCACTACCTCGCTACTGCTCTCCGGCTCGCTTCGCTCGCCGGTTCGCTTTGTCGATTCCTCGCTACACGACACCGGTGACCGTCGCCGCCTCGATAGCCGCGTCCTCGCTCATCCCGTCGCCCAGAATCGTGTAGCGGTCCCGGATCTCGTGGGCCGTCGTCAGCGCCTCGATGACGGTGTCGCGGTCGATGTCCAGGTCGGCCGCCGTCGTCGGCGCGCCGATGGCCGCGAGCGCGTCGCGGACGTCACGCCAGCGCCCCTGCGGACCGGTGTGGAGATACTCGGTCATGATGGCGCCGACGCCGACCTGATGGCCGTGCAGCGCCGCGCCCGGCGCGATGCGGTCCAGTTGATGGGAGAAGAGGTGTTCGGCGCCGCTCGCGGGCCGCGAGGACCCGGCGATAGACATCGCGACGCCGGAGGAGACGAGCGCCTTGACGACGATCCAGGACGACTCCTCGAGGTTGCGCTTGATGGAGTCGGCGTTCTCGACGAGCATCTCGGCGGTCATCTGTGAGAGCGCGCCGGCGTACTCGCTGTAGGGGACGTTCTTCAGCCGGTGGGCCAGCTCCCAGTCCCGGACGGCGGTGTAGTTCGAGATGATATCGGCACAGCCGGCCGTCGTCAGCCGCCAGGGGGCCTGGGCGAGAATCTCCGTGTCCGCGACGACCGCCAGCGGCGGTTCGGCAGCGACGCTGTGGCGCGTGTCTTTCTCCGGGACCGAGCCGCGACCCGAGACGATGCCGTCGTGGCTGGCCGCCGTCGGCACCGAGACGAAACCCTTGCCGATGTGGTCGGCGGCCATCTTCGTGATATCGATGGCTTTCCCGCCGCCGACGCCCAGCAGGAAGCCGGCGTCGACCGCCTCGGCGTGGGAGATGACCTCCTGGACGGCGTCGAAGCTGGCCTCCTCGACGATGATGTGGTCCGGGTCGTAGCCGGCCTCGGCGAACTGCTCGATGACCCGCTCGCCGGCGACCTCGTGAGGTGTCGGACTGGAGACCACCAGCGGCCGCCCGGTGAGGTGGAGCTCTTCGACGGCGTCCAGCGTCTCCGAGAGGACGCCGTGGCCCACCACGACGTTGCGCGGGAGGCGTATCCACGTCGATTTGTCGAACATACACCCACTCCTCGCCGTGATGGGAAAACGGTTTGTCCTCCGCCGCCAGCGCGCCGATACATATTGGCAATCATGAAAGTAACTATTGCTGATAAGTTTTATTAGAGTTAATCGTGCTAGTTACTGACGCATCGGCAGCGTCGATAAACGACCGCTCACCCGACCGAAACCATGGCTGGCAAACACACGCGACCGACCGCAGGTGAACCGGCACTCGACCACCCCTATCGCGGCAGCAGCAGCCGTCCGCGAGCGTCGCTCGCGACCGCGCCGGGAGGTGACCGAGGATGCTAGGCCCCGCCCTCCAGCTCCCGGTCCTCGGTATCAGCGTCGCGGATTTCATCGTCCTGCTCATCGCTTCCTTCGCCGGCGGGCTCTTCGGCGCGGCGCTCGGGGCGCTGCCCGCGTTCATCTTCACCGGCTTCATGGTCATCGCCGGGGAATCCGTCAACATCCTGACGGCCCAGCTGGGCGAGGTCGCGGGAATCGCGACAGGTGAGGTCTCCGCGAGCATCACGGGGGTAATCGCGTTCGGCCCCGTGTTCGGCCCGCACATCTCCTTCGCCGGCGGTGCGGCGGCGACCGCGTACGCGGCCAAGAAGGGGAAGATGGACACCGGCTTCGACTACCACGAGGGGAAGAACATCCTCTACGCGTTCGGGACCGAGCCCGACATCCTCCTCGTCGGCGGGCTCTTCGGCGTGCTCGGAATGTTCGTCCGCCAGATATCTGGCGGACTCCTGCTCCCGTGGGACCCCATCGCCATGGGCGTCACGCTGTCGGCCGTCGCCCACCGACTCGCCTTTGGCTTTCCGCTCGTTGGCGAGGCCCGCGGCGACGGTCTCTTCGACATGAGCCCCTTTGCCCGCGGCGACATGCGGACCTCGACGGGCAGTGACGTGGCGGCCGACGGCGGCGTCGAGGAGAGTCGACTCGCCGTCGAGCCGTGGCTCCCCCACCAGTACAAGTGGTCCGGCGTTGCGCTGCTGGGCTTTGGCGTCGGTGTCCTGGGAGCGTTCACCGCCCTGGTGACCGAGAGCTTCTTCCTCGGCTTCGGTATCAGCGCGGCCTCCCTACTGTTCCTGAACTGCGGCGTCGAGAAGATTCCCGTAACCCACCACATCACGCTCCCGTCGAGCACGGCGGCGCTGATACTGGGCACCGGGGGTGACGCGGTGGTCCCCTTGCTCGTCGGCGCGCTCTTCGGTGTCTACGGGGCGCTGGCCGGTGAGGCCCACCAGCGTATCTTCTACGCCCACAGCGACACCCACTGGGACCCGCCGGCGGCCGCTATCGTCGTGACGACGTTCACCATCGCCGTCCTGGCGATAGTCGGTGTCTTCCCGGACAGCGGCTGGGTGCCCGTGCCGGTGTAACCACCCTCCCCGTTCCCGACCGGTACCATGGACATCGAAGCGATGATTCGGCGGCGCCAGCGACCGGACGACGAGTCGCGACTGGTCGAGGGGTACGAACCGCTCTCGCCGGCGACACACGTCGAGGAGCCCACCGACAGGGGCCAGCTCCTCGAACAGTTGCTCGACCACCTCGACCCCGTGTTCGACGGGCGCTTGCCGCCACACGGCTACCTCTGGGGGCCGAAAGGCGCCGGCAAGTCGGCCGTGGTGACGGCGCTGTTCGCCCAGCTCGACCGGCGGACAGTCGACCCGGACACGGTCATCTACACGACGACCCGCGTCCGGCCGACGCGGCTGCTCCAGTTCGCCTACGTGGATACCCGACACCACACCAGCGAGTTCGCCTTCTTCCACGCGGTCGTCGACGCCATCACCGACGAGGAGGTGCCACACCACGGCATCAGCACCGAGACCCTCCGACAGCGGCTCCACCGACGGCTCGACGAGAGCGGCGCCGGACTCCTGCTGGCCGTCGACCACATCGGCGAACCGGGGAGCACGCCGGCCGACGCCCTCGTCGACCGCTTCTCCGCGCTGCCCAGTAGCGTCAGCTGGCTCGCAGTCGGCCGGACCCACCCCGAGGAGACGGAGCTCACCGAGTACACGGCCGCGGCGATACACGTCGAACCGTACCGGAACCACGTGCTGGCCAACCTGCTTGCGCGCCGGGCCGCCAGCGCGCTGGACCGCGCCGCGCTCGACGACGACGCGGTCGCCACAATCGCCGAGTGGGCCGACGGCGACGCCCACGACGCGCTCGCGGCGGTGTTCGTCGCCACGGACCGGGCCGCCCGAGCGGAGCGGACGACAATCACCGAAGCGGACGTCGACGCCGCTATCGACCGGGTCCCCGGGGACTGCGTCTCGCTCGGCCGGGTGTTCGCGCTCCCGGCGAACAAACAGACCGTCCTGCGGGCGCTGGTCGACCTCGACCCGGCCGAGCGCGCGAGCGTCACCGTTGGGACGGACGTGATAGCCGAGCGGACCGAGCTGGCGGCGGGCACTATCAAACGGTATCTGTACGAACTCGCCGCCGTCGGCGTCGTCGACCGGGTGGGCGTCGACGAAAACGACGCGAGCGGGCGCCCGCCGAGCCGGCTCGAACCGACCTTCCCCCCGACGGTGTTCCGGCGGCTGTACGACCTGGAGGGGTAGACGGTACGGTATGGACCGAGAACCGTGATGACGGCGAGACAGTTACTAACAGTACAAGCGCTGATGCTTACAGCCAGAAAGCCCCCGCGTTCTGGCTGTCGGCAGCACTGCTCTTCGGTTCCCAGGTCCTGTACACACTACGAAAAACCGGTCCGCGAGGTCGACTAGTCGTCCGAGGAGGCGGCGAAGTCCGCCTCGGTCGCGTCGGCCGTCGGCGTGGCCGCCGCGGGCGGTTCGTTGCGCACGTCGTCGCGCTCGCGGTCGGAGATGACCTCCGCGTAGGCGTCGGGCATCACCATCGTGAAGTTCGCCAGTTCGTCGTCCCAGTCCTCGAGCAGCGCTTTCGCCCGCTCGGAGTCGGTGTAGGCGGCGTGGTTCTCCACGAGGCGGGTGATCATCCCGCGGTCCTTGGCTTCGAGGCTGTCGCGAATCGAGACCATGCCCGTATTCGCCTGCTCGGCGAAGGAGCCGTCGGGGTCGTAGACGTAAGCGACGCCGCCGGACATCCCGGCCGCGAAGTTCTTGCCCGTCTCGCCCAGCACGACGATGGCGCCCCCGGTCATGTACTCACAGCCGTGGTCGCCGACGCCCTCGACGACGCCCTTGACACCGGAGTTGCGAACCGCGAAGCGCTCGCCGGCCTGCCCGTTGACGTAGGCCTCGCCCTGGGTCGCGCCGTACAGCGCGACGTTGCCGATGACGATGTTGTCGGCGGCGTCGTAGGGCGCCTCGGTGGGCGTGTTGACGATGAGTTTGCCACCGGAGAGCCCCTTGCCGACGTAGTCGTTGCCGGTGCCGGTCAGCTCCATGGTGACGCCCTGTGCGAGGAACGCGCCGAAGGACTGGCCGGCGGTGCCGTCGAAGTCCACCCGGATGGTGTCGTCGGGGAGCCCGTCGCCGCCGTGGGCCCGACAGATACGGTTCGACAGCGTCGCACCGACCGCGCGGTGGACGTTGTTGATCTCGGTGTCGATGGCGACCGGTTCGCCGCCCTCGATGGCGGGCTCGGCCGCGTCGATGAGCTCCCAGTCGAGTTGCTCGTCGACGTCGTGGTCCTGCTCGCGCTGCTTGTAGCGGCCGTCCGACCCGGCCGGTTCCGCGATGACAGAGGATAGGTCGAGCTTCTTGGCCTTGGGCTGGGTGACGTCGTCGCGCTGTTCGAGCACGCTCGCGCGGCCGATCATCTCGTCGACCGTCTCGAAGCCCAGGTCGGCCATAATCTCTCGGAGCTCCTGGGCGACGAACGTCATGTAGTTGATGACGTGTTCGGGCTCGCCGGGGAAGCGGCTGCGGAGGTTCTCGTTCTGGGTGGCGACACCGACGGGACAGGTGTTCTCGTGGCACTGGCGGGCCATCACACAGCCCGAGGTGACCATCGAGGCGGTCCCGAAGGCATAGCCCTCCGACCCCAGCAGCGCGGCGACGGCCACGTCGCGGCCGGTCTTCATCCCGCCGTCGGAGTGAATCTCGATGCGCGAGCGCAGGCCCGTGGCCCGGAGCATCTGGTTGGCCTCCGCGACGCCGAGCTCCCAGGGGAGGCCGGCGTTCTTGATGGAAGTCTTGGGCGAGGCGCCGGTCCCGCCGTCGTGGCCCGAGATGTGGACCACGTCGGCGTTGGCCTTCGCGACACCCGCTGCCACGGTCCCGATGCCGTCCTCGGCGACCAGCTTGACGTTGATGTCGGCCTCGGGGTTCGCGGCTTTGAGGTCGTGGATGAGCTGTTTTAAGTCCTCGATGGAGTAGATGTCGTGCAGCGGCGGCGGCGAGATGAGCCCCACACCGGGGGTCGCATAGCGGACGTGGGCGATCATCTCGTTGACCTTCTTGCCGGGCAGATGGCCGCCTTCGCCGGGTTTGGAACCCTGGGCCATCTTGATCTGAATCTCCTCGGCCTCCGAGAGGTAATCAGAGGTGACGCCGAAGCGGCCAGAGGCCACTTGCTTGGTCTTGCACTCCTTCTCGGTGCCGAAGCGTTCCGGCGGTTCGCCGCCCTCGCCGGTGTTGGCGTTGGCGCCCAGCCGGTTCATGGCGATGGCGTTGTTCTCGTGCATCTCCGGCGAGAGCGAGCCCAGCGACATCGCTGCAGTCTCGAAGCGCTGGACGATATCCTCGATGGGCTCGACGTCCTCGATGTCGATGGACTCGCGCTCCGAATCCATCTCCAGTAGCCCGCGCAGGGTCTGGAGCTGCTCGTTCTGGTCGTTGATGAGCTCGGCGAACTCCTTGTAGATGGAGTAGTCGCCCATGCGGACGGCCTGTTGAATCTTGCCGACCGTGCTGGGGTTCCACTGGTGGTGGATACCGTTCGAGCGGAACTCGTACTCGCCCTGGCGGGGCATCTGGGGTTCCTCCTCGCTCCAGGCCACGTCGTGGCGCTGCAGCAAGTCTTCCTCGACCTCTTCGAGGCCGATACCCTCGGTCCGGCAGGTGGTCCCCTCGAAGTACTCCACGATGAAATCGGAGGAGAGCCCGACGGCCTCGAAGATCTGGGCGCCCTGGTAGGATTCGACCGTGGAGATACCCATCTTGGCCATCGTCTTCAGCAGGCCGTCCTCGACGGCCGTGATGTAGGCGTCGATGGCGTCGGCCAGATCCGCACCGTCGGGACCGGCGACGAGGTCCTCGATGGTCTGATAGGAGAGGTAGGGGTTGACCGCGCCCGCGCCGTAGCCGATGAGCGTCGCGAAGTGGTGTACCGCACGCGGGTCACCGGACTCGAGTACGAGCCCGACGTGGTTGCGCAGGCCGTTTCGAACGAGGTGGTGGTGGATGCCACCGACCGCGAGCAGGGAGGGGATGGGGACGCGGTCCTCGCCCGCGTTGCGGTCCGAGAGCACGATGATGTCGTACTCTTCGGCGGCGGTGGAGGCCTCCTCACGAACGTCCTCGACGGCCTCGCGCAGGTCGGTGCCGCGCTCGTAGGTGATATCGACGACCTTCGTCGACATACCGTTCTTATCCAAGTTCTTGATCGATTCCGTCTCCTCGTCGGTGAGGATGGGCGAGTCCAGCACGAGCTGGCGGGCGTGGGCCTGGCTCTCGTCGAGGAGGTTGCGCTGGTAGCCCAGCCGCGACTCCAGCGAGGTGACCAGTTCCTCACGGATGTAGTCAAGCGGCGGGTTGGTGACCTGTGCGAACAGCTGCTTGAAGTAGGTAAACAGGGGGCGGTTGAACTGCGAGAGCACCGACAGCGGCGTGTCGTCGCCCATGGAGCCGACCGGGTCTTTCCCCTTCTCGGCCATCGGCTCGATGAGGTGGTCGACCTCGTCGTAGGTGTAGCCGTACATGGCCTGCTGGCTGCGCAGGCCGCCGACGCTGTCCCGTGGGGTGTTGTCCGTCCGCTCGGCCACGTCGTCGAGGTGGAGCTGCTCTTCGTCGACCCACTCGCCGTACTTGTCGTCGGCGATGGACTCGAACACTTCGGCGTCGGGGATGACACGGCCCTCCTCGGGGTCGGCCAGGAAACACTGGCCCGGCTGGAGTCGGCCGCGCTCGGCGATGTCGCTCGGGTCCGACTCCAGGGCACCGGCCTCGGAAGACATGACGAGCGTGTTGTCCTCGAGGATGTCGTACCGGCACGGGCGCAGGCCGTTGCGGTCGAGCACCGCGCCGATGCGCTCGCCGTCGGTCGCCGCCACCAGGGCGGGGCCGTCCCACGGCTCGACCAGCGAGGCGTGGTAGTCATAGAAGTCCCGGCGGTCGCCGGCGACGTTGTTCATCTCGCTGCGCCAGGCCTCGGGGATGAGCATCCGGAGCGCGTGGGGGAGGTCACGACCGCCCTGGAGCAGCAGTTCCAGCGCGTTGTCGACGCTGGCGGTGTCGGACTGGGAGGGGTCGTCGATGATGGGTTTGATACGTTCGATATCGCCCTCGAAGGAGTCACTCGCGATGTCCGTCTCGCGGGCGCGCATCCAGTTGATGTTCCCCTGAATGGTGTTGAACTCGCCGTTGTGGATGACCCGGCGGTACGGGTGTGCGAGGTGCCACGCGCCCAGCGTGTTCGTCGAGAACCGGGCGTGGACCATCGCGAACGTCGAGGTGAACCGCTCGTCGGAGAGGTCCGGGTAGTAATCCGGGAGCTGCTCGGCCTTGAGCAGCCCCTTGTAGACGACGACGTCGCTGGCCAGCGAGACGATGTAGAAGCGGTCGTGGCCCGGCGGCTGTTCTTCTTTGACGATGTTCTCGAGGACGCGTCGGCCGACGTAGAGCTGGTTGTCCAGTTCCTCACCCGTGGCGCCGTCCTCGGCGGTGACGACGAACTGGACGATCTCGGGCTCGGATTCCAGCGCCGTGGCACCCAGGTCGCCGTTGTCGGTGGGAACGGTGCGCCAGCCCAGCACGTCGAGGCCCTCGCCGGCGAGTTCCGTCTCGACGAGAGCCTTCAGGTCCTCGCGGGCCTCGTCTTCGGGTGGCAGAAAGAGAGTGCCGACCGCGTACGCGCCCGGTTCGGGGAGGGCAGCGTCGATTTCCTCGGCGAAGAACTCGTGTGGAATCTGGAGCATGATACCCGCGCCGTCGCCGGTCCCTTTCTCGGCGCCGGTGGTGCCCCGGTGTTCGAGATTCTCCAGCAGTTCGAGCCCGTCGGAGACGGTGCCGTGGTCGCTCTCACCGTCGAGGTCCATGACGACCCCGACGCCGCAGTTCGACCGTTCGTCACTCGGGTCTGCGAGCCCGGCCTCGCCCACAGACTGGTCACTGATGTGTCGCTCAACCATGTGTGCGCGTGTCTAGAGGCGACTCCCATAAGAGGATGTTCATCAAGGGACTAGTGTTCCTAATCCCCCCATTAGGGGATATATATTGTCCACGATAGAGCACGCTGTATTGCGGTTGACGTGACTGGCGGGCGCCGGCCGGGACTGGCGGTCGCCGTCAAATTTGCCGCGATAGCGGCCCAGTTCAGGTCCACGCGCGGGTGGACTCGGAGTCGACGGCCCCCGCGAGATACGCCGTCAGGTCCGTCGTCGTCACCATCCCCACGACCCCCGCCGAGTCGTCGACGACGGGGACGTGGTGGATACCGTGTTCGATGAGCAGGGCCGCGACAGTCTCGATGGACGCGCCGGCCGTCGTGGTCACGACCTCGGTGGTCATATAATCGGCTACGGAGAACGCCGCCGCGGAGTCGTCGGCGGCCGCGATGGCCACGAAGTCCGTCGAGGTGAGGATACCCACGAGCTGGTTGTCCCCGTCGACGACGACCACGGAGCTAATCCCCTCCTCGAGCATCAGTTCGGCCGCATCCTTGGCCGGTGTGTCCGCCGGGACGGTCGTGACGGGCGAAGTCATCAAGCTGGCGACAAATATATCGTCCATGCTTGTTTCTCACATACACGTATCAATAAGCCTGTTGTTGTCCGGGGACCACCGGGCACGCAGTCGGGTCCCGCCCCCCGACGTGATCGGCGAGAAGAGTTGTCAGTCGGCGGAAAAAATCCGCCGCTGTCTGCCGGTTGTCAGCCTCGAGTCTGACGCCGATTTATATGGGGTGAGGAGAGAGTCGTCCATGGGGGCATGGAGAAAGTCACACGCTCCCTAAGCCCCATTCTATCCTTCGACGGGCTCTCTCAGAGTCGGAAACTACTGCTGGGTCTATAGGTGGTGACAGATAGTACGGTGGGGTACGAGAGACAGAGCAATGTCACAGAGCCACAATCCATCGGCGAGCGAGACAGAGTCGACACCCGGCCCCGCCGACCGCGACGAAGACCCCTTCAGCGACGACGACGTTACGGCCGTGCTCGATTCGATGTGGGACGACCTCACGTCGTGACCGGACGGCGGACCGATACGGTTTGTCTCGTCCGCTACGCGTATTTTTTCCTGCAGTAGAAATTCGTATATCAATCCCCTTCGAGTTCGAACTATGATTGAATACGTCGAGCGTCAGAACGCTATCGAGACGCTCATAACCGCTGCGGGCTGGCTCTCGATGGCCCCGGCACTGTTCGGCATCTACCTCGTCGTCGGCCTCCTGAACGCTGTTGGGACGTTGCACCTGGTCCTCGGGGTGGTCCCCTGGCTCGCGGCCAACGTCGCCGCCGCCGTCGCCTACCTCACCGCGGCCGACATTAGCGCGGGCCGGTCGCCGGCGCCGACCGGCCACTTCGGCACGGCGATCCGCCGGCTACCGGCGCTCATCGGTATCAGTATCGTCGTCGGCGTCGCCACGATCATCGGGTACGCCTTCTTCGTCCTGCCCGGACTCTACATCGAGATCCGCCTGGGACTCGCATGGGTGGCCTGCGTCGTCGACGGAGAAGGTGTCGGCGATAGCCTCTCGACCAGCTGGGACGTCGCCGAGGGGAATCTGGTGAAGCTGTTCGGCATCCAGGTGGTGACGTGGCTCGTCCGCGCGGGCATCGTCCTGACGTTCGTGGCCGCCAGCCCCGCGGCGGTAGTAGAGACCGGCACGTGGTGGCTGTTCGCCATCGCCCTGGGTATAGCACCGTTCATGGCGGTCCTCGGATCCATCGGCGAGCTGGCCCTCGGTCGAGTCTATCTCGAGAACCGCGGGACGGACTCCGACCGCACCGCCCAGCCCGATGACGACGACTGGACGGAGTAGGGCGCGAGCCTCGACCGCGACAGCGAACGTGGGACCGGGACGGCCGACGGGGACAAGGACGACGGATCAGGGGCCGCCGACTGGGACGAGTCGATCAGTTGGCCCGACGAGAAGGAGTAGCCCGCTCAGTAGCTCTTCGCGAAGTAGGCCGACCTTTTTCGTCGTCGGGTTTCCTCGCGAGCCGTTGGCTCGCTGCGGGAACCCTCCTTGAAAAACGTCGATGAAAAAGCCGAGTCCTCACTACCTTCGGACTCGGTGAAACGCCTCGCTCTCGCTCGGCGTATGCTACTTCAGTAGCTCTTCGCGAA
>Ga0136589_1000018_pt1 | contig 87967 bp, 94 predicted proteins | sample AntRauMFilla3764_FD_104640 | JGI IMG/M metagenome (GOLD analysis project Ga0136589, IMG submission 104640) | Saline lake microbial communities from Rauer Islands, Antarctica - Metagenome Filla 3 #764 | ecosystem: Environmental > Aquatic > Non-marine Saline and Alkaline > Saline | place...
CGGGGAGCAAGCGGGGCAGATACCCCAGCCCGTACTTCGACCGGGACCCCCGGAGGATGCCGTGTTCGATGTCGTCCAGCCCGAGCGGGTGGCCGGCGACGGTCAGCGCCGGCGCGCGGAAGAAGCGCCACCGGGAGTCGTAGAGCCCCGGCCGCTCGGCGAGCAGCCGCTGGGTCCCCGCGTTGTAGCAGTTCAACCAGAACGCCAGCCCGGTGTCGTGGTCCTCACGAACGGGTTCGAGGCCGGCCTCCGAGCAGTCGGCCAGCGCGCACAGCAGCGGGTCGGTCTCGCCGTCGGTCCGCAACGCAACCAGCAGTTCCGCCGCGAGCTCGGTCGGCGTGGCCCCCCGCCACTCGCCGGTCGTTGCCATGCCACCCCGGAGGACCGCGCGGTGAAAAAGACTTCCGCGGGCGTGTCCGAACTGCGTCAGCACCGCGGTAGCGTCTCCCCCGCCGGTAGGGTCCGCGGACCGGCTCGCTCCGGTTTCGCCTATCCGAAGCCGTTATGCCGACAGGCAAACGTCCCTTTGCGTATGAGCGACTGGGCGGACTGGGACCACATCACCAAAATCGACCCGGACAAGACACTGCACGCCGACGAGACGTTCGAGGACGTGGCGGCCACCGGCACGGACGCCATCGAGGTCGGCGGCACCACCGGGATGACCGAGGAGAAGATGAAGCGGGTCGTCGACGCCTGCGGCAAGTACGACATCCCCGTCTACATCGAGCCCTCGAACCCCGCCTCCGTCGTCCACAGCGACCGCCACGACGGCTATCTCATCCCCGTCGTGATGAACGCCGGCGACGTGACCTGGATCACCGGGGCCCACAAGGAGTGGATTCGCATCGACGACGAGATAGACTGGTCGCGCACGTTCACGGAGGCCTACATTGTGATGAACCCCGACGCCTCCGTCGCAACCTACACCCAGGCCAACTGCGACCTGGACGCCGACGAAGTGGCCGCCTACGCCGAGGCCGCCGAACATCTGCTGGGCCAGGAGATCATCTACGTCGAGTACTCGGGCATGCTGGGCGACACCGAAAAGGTCGGCGCCGCGGCCGACATCTTAGACGAGGCCACGCTGTTCTACGGCGGCGGCATCCACGACTACCAGTCGGCCAGGACCATGGCCGAACACGCCGACACCATCGTCGTGGGCGATCTGGTCCACGACGAGGGCGTCGGGGCGGTCCGCGAGACCGTCAAGGGCGCACAGGACGCCAAAGCCGCCAGAGCGACGGAGTAAACGTCCGTCTCCGCCATCGATGCCGGTGTCGCCGACGACCGAATCGCTCGTTCTCGTCACCGTCATGACTGCGACGGGCCTGTTTCTCGCCTGGCTCGGTCGGTACGTCCGCCGGACGCGGGACCTGTCGCTCGTCGCCGGCGCCCGTGGCGAGACCGTCACCGACGCTGCGGGGCTGACGGCGCTGGTCGGACGGGTGACCGTCGCGACCGGCGCCCTCACCGTCCTCGTCGGACTGCTCTCGCTGCTGGTTCCCGCGCCCGAGCGTGGCCTGCTGTGGGGCGGCTACATCGTCGCCACGCTGACACTGGCGGGGTGGGCCCACTGGCGGTCGAGAGAGCACACCGAGTGAGAGCCCCGGTACCACAGTCCGGGGTGTGACCGACCGCGCGGGCATTATTCCGTGTCAGTAACGCTTATATTCTGTGTGTCTCATACTGCAGTAATGCTCGACCTGTTTCCCAACTCGCTCCGCGACCTCGCCGAGACCGCCGTCCGGCGGTACGTCACGCGACTGGTGCGGTTCATCACCGTCATGATTATTGGGCTCACGGGACTCGTACTCATCATATTCGGGACCGACGTTCTCGTCTCGCTGGGTCTGGGCGAGACGGTGGCGAAATATCTGACGCGAGGGGTCGTCATCGGCGGGAGCATCGTGGCCGTCGCCGTCTACGTCTGGCGCTCCGAGACGTGACTCGCTTTCCGCACCGCCCACACTGAGACGTCACACTCCGTTCGACGTCCGTCGTTTCTCCACGGCTCACTTCGTTCGCCGTGTCGGTAGCGAGGAGTCTCCCTTCAGTCGACTCCTCGCCCAGAAAGACTGTCCTTAAGTCCCACCCATCAATAGTTGCCCCCATGGACGACCGCACGTACACCGCAGACGCCGAGCCGGGCGACCACGTCACCGTGGCCGGCTGGGTCCACGAGATCCGCGACCTCGGTGGTATCGCCTTCCTCATCCTCCGGGACACGACAGGCAAGATTCAGGTCAAGTTCGAGAAAGACGAGATGGACGACGAGCTGGTCGAGACCGGGCTCGGCGTCCAGCGCGAGTCCGTCATCTCGGTCACGGGCGCTGTCGAGGAGGAGCCGCGCGCCCCGACCGGCGTCGAGGTCACGCCCGAGAGCGTTGACGTCATCTCCGAGGCCGACCCCGAACTGCCGCTCGACCCCTCGGGCAAGGTCGACGCCGAGCTTCCCACGCGACTGGACAACCGCACGCTCGACCTCCGCAAAGACGAGGTCAAGGCCATCTTCGAGATTCGCGCCGAAGTGCTGCGCTCGGTGCGGGAGGCCTTCCGCGAGCTGGGGAGTACGGAGATCAACACGCCGAAAATCGTCGCCACAGGGACCGAGGGCGGCACGGAGCTGTTCCCCATCACGTACTTCGGCCAGGAAGCGTTCATGAACCAGAGCCCGCAGCTGTTCAAACAGCTGATGGTCGGCTCCGGGCTGGAGCGGGTCTTCGAGATCGGCCCGATCTTCCGCGCCGAGGAGCACAACACGCCGCGGCACCTCAACGAGGCCACCAGCATCGACTTCGAGTCGGCCTTCTACGACCACACCGAGGCGATGGACGCCTGCGAACACGTCGTCAAAGCGGCCTACGAGGGCGTCGCACAGAACTGCGCCGACGAACTCGAAGCGCTGGGTCTCGACGAGGAGTTCGAGGCGCCGTCGGGCGACTTCCCGCGACTCACGTACCAGGAGGCCATCGACACAATCAACGCCACGGGCGAGCTGGACGAGCCGCTGGTCTGGGGCGACGACCTCTCGACGGAGGCCGAACACGTCCTCGGCCAGGAAGTCGGCGAGCACTACTTCATCACCGACTGGCCCAGCGAGATCAAGCCGTTCTACATCAAGGACCACGACGACGACGAGGAGATTTCGACCGGCTTCGACATGATGCACCCGGCGATGGAACTGGTCTCGGGCGGCCAGCGTGAACACCGCTTCGACCACCTCGTCGCCGGCTTCGAACAGCAGGGGCTAGATCCGGAGGCCTTCGAGTACTACACCAAGATGTTCAAGTACGGTATGCCGCCCCACGCCGGCTGGGGACTGGGCGGTGAACGGCTGGTCATGACGATGCTCGGGCTGGAGAACATCCGTGAAGCAGTGCTCTTCCCGCGCGATCGCCAACGTCTGAGTCCATAGCGAGGGCGCGACCGCAGGGAGCGACCTCGTATTGCGAACGGCGACCGACGGGAGCCGTGAGCGGCGAAGACGTTGGGAGCCAGCGAGACGAGCGGTGCGTGGGCCGACCGGAGCGAGGACCACGAAAGCGAACGGCGAAGCCGTGAGCAGCGAGTCTCGCAGGACCGGCAGCGCCTGTCTCCCCGAGACGGCGTGACCGACAGCGTCTGCGTGCGCAAAAAGGAACGACTGCTGCGGCGAACTGTTTTCGAGCGGTCAGTCGTCGACGGCCGCCGTCCCCTCGGTCCCCCCGCCGAGCGTGACGCCGGCGTTGGCGACGGTGCCCTCGTTGTCGGCGACCCAGCTGAGCAGCAGGTACGCGAAGACGTACTTGGCGACGATGTCGAGCGCGGAGTAGCCCCAGGAGGTGATGGCGGGCGAGAGCAGCGCGATACCCGAGGTGCCCACCGCCCAGAACAGCGGGTACCCCAGCCACAGCACCACCGTCAGCAGCTTCAGCGTCCCGAAGATGTCGCTCGTCCCGGCGGCCGCGGCGTCGTCGGGCCACTCGACGAGCAGGACGTACAGCACCGCCACGAAGAAGGCCGAACTGATGCCGAAGAAGACCCAGCGCAGCGCGTAGGAAGACGTGATGAGCGCGGCGGCCAGCCCGGTGACACACATCGCGATGTCCATGGTGATGACGGTAAACAGCGTCGCCAGGTCGGTGTCGGCGAGCAGGCCGAGCGCCAGCAGTATCATCGGGGTCGAGAGCGTCCACGTGAGATAGCGTCCCCACGGGGTCAGTACCGCCTCGCCGGCCAGCGGGTGGCCCGCGGGCATCTGGATGAAGCTGACTGTCAGCCCCGACGCCAGCCCGACGTAGCTCGACAGCGAGACGAGCGGGACGAGCAGTGTCGCGACCCAGATGAGCTGTGCCCGCTGGGACTTGATGTTCCGACCCATGTAGACGAACAGCAGTATCGCGAAGCCGGCGAGCGCGATGTTGACCCACAGCGAGGCGTTGAACAGGGCGTCGGCCTGGATGGCGTCCAGGGCCTCCGGCTGACTCGCCTGAAGCAGCGGTGCGGACGCGGTGGCAGGTGCTGGCATACAGCAATAGTTGGGGCGAGCGACATAAAACCGAAATGCCTACTCAGTAAAGCCAAAGGTCGTGATGTGCAGTTCCTCACTCCGGGTAGAGCTCTTCCTCGCGCTCGATGGCCTCGATACGGTCGATGTCCATCTCGTCGAGTGTGAGGTCGACGGCCCGGAGATTCGCGTCCAGGTGCTCCCGGGAGGCGGCTTTGGGAATCGTCACGACGTTGTCGTAGCTCGTGACCCACGCGATAGCGACGGCGGCGGGCGTCGTCCCGTGTTTCTCGGCGATATCCTGGATGGTCGGGTTCTCGAACACCAGCCCGCCGGCCAGCGGGGAGTACGCGACCAGCGGATAGTCGTAGCGCTGGGCGTGGTCGAGCAGCGCCTCGTCTCGGAAGAAGGGGTGGAACTCCACCTGGTGGGCGGCGATGTCGACGTACTCGGCGGCGGTCTGTAGCTGTGAGAGCGTGAAGTTCGAGACGCCGACGTGGTCGGTGAGCCCGTCGTCCCGGACCCGTTCGAGTGCGGGCAGCGTCGTCGCTGGGTCGTACTCGCCCCGTGGTCGGTGGACGTACAGCAGGTCCACGCGGTCGAGGCCGAGGCGGTCGAGGCTCCGCTCGGTGCCGGCACGGACCGCGCCAGCGCCGAGGCTGTCGGTCCAGAGTTTCGTCGCGACGATGCAGTCCTCGTGGTCGCCGGCGGCGAGCCCGTCACCGACGACGGCTTCGTTGTCGTATATCTGGGCGGTGTCGACGTGCCGGTAGCCGGCGTCGAGGGCGGCCGCGACGACGCTCGGGTCGTCGATACCCATCGTGCCGAGTCCGACTGGCGGGAAGTTCATGCGTGGTGGAGGGCCAGCGGGAACCTACGATTGTCGGTCCGACGGGCGGCTGCCGTCCGTAACGGGACGGCCGGGCGTATCAGAACTCGCCGCGCCGGGTGACGGCGTCGGCGTGTTCGGCCCACTTCTCGACGGTCGCGTTCCCCCAGTAGTGGACGGCGCGGCTCCGTTCGTCGAAGTCGAGCAGGCCGATGCGGTCCAGTTCGGGCAGGTGGGTCTCGACCAGGGCCCGCTCGACGGTCTCGACAGTCGCGTCCGCGTCGGCGACCCCGCTGGCCTGTCCGCGTCTGGCCACGGCGGCGGCCAGTGTGCCGACGTCGACGCCGGTGTCCTCGCACGTCACGAGATACCGGCAGACGGCGCGCCGTCGCCAGTCTGACAGCGCCGCGAACACGTCGTCTATCATCGGCGCCGTGAGGCCGCGGTCCTGGGGAGTCATCCCGCGCCACTGGTCACTGCGCGGGCCGTTTTGCTGGTCGCTCATTTCCCGTACTGTACCAAGGCCCGTCAGGGCCATCAACAGACCACCTAGATGACTAGGTTATAATCCAGCGAATCAATCGGCTAGGCGATACGTGTCATTATATGTCAAGTAACTCGTCGAGCAGATTGCGCTCGGCTCGCCGGAGATGCTGGTGGAGCGTCGACGAGGCGATGTCGAGGGTGTCGGCCAGTTGCTCGGCGGTCGTGTCCCGGGGCCACTCGTAGTACCCCGCGAGATAGGCCGAGCGAAGCACCTCGTGTTGCCGGTCGGTCAGTTCGTCCCGCAGCGACGCGTCCGCGCTCTCGTCGGTCGGCTGGCGGTCCCGCGACTGTTTGACCACCAGTTCGAACCCCGGGGCGTGTTCCGAGAGCGTATCGAGCACCGTCCGCGGCTCGGCGTCGGGCGGTGCCTCGACGGTAATCGTGATCTGGTCGCCGTCGGCGACGGTGTCGACCGTCCTGACACCGACGTCGAGGAGAATCGTCTGATAGGAATCCGTCGCGCGGAGTTCGACGACCCCGCGGTCACCGTCCGCCCGGATGACCCGACCGTCGACCACCACGTCGTGGGCGGTCAGGTCGGACAGGACCGCCTCCGGGGTCGCACCCTCGACGGTGACGTACTCCAGCACCTCGTCGCCGATATCGACGCCGCCGGAACGACGGAGGACGCAGTCGTGCTCCGCGGCCACGTCCAGTGGATAGGCCCCGTGGGACGTCGACTGGAACTCCATCTCGATGACGCGGTCGTGGGCCAGCAGCTGCCGGTTCTGGACGGCCGTGTAGGCGAACCCGACCATCTCCCCCAGCACGGTAAAGGCCTCGACGGCCCGTTCGCTGAACGCCTCGGGGCGGTTCGCGTAGACGCCGAGGACGCCGTGGATGGCCTCGTCGTGGCGCAGCGGCACCACGAGCGCAGAGCGGAACTCCCGGGCCAGTGCCGCATCGCGCCACGACGCGACCCGGTCGTCAGTCTCGATGTCGTGGACGACCTGCACCTCTCCGGTGCGAATCGCCTCCGTACCGGGGCTGCCGTCCCCGGCTGTCGAGCGCTCGGAGACGATGTCCAGATAGCTGTCGTCGTCGCCGGCGACGGTCTGGCGGCGCAACTGTGTGCTCGCGCCCTCGCGCTCGCCGATCCACGCGAACTGGTAGAGGTCGGATTCGACGATACGTTCACACACCGTCTCCTCGATGGCGGCCCGGGTCGCCGCCGACCCCAGCGCGCCGATGACGTCGTGGATGAGTCCGTGGACCTGTGCGAGCGTCGCCAGTTCGTCACGCTGGGCCTCGAGTTCGCGCTGGCGCTCCTTGCGCTCGGTGATGTCCTGATGGATACCGACCGCCCGCAGCGGCGTCCCGTCGTCGTCACGGTCGACCACGCGGCCGATATCGCGTATCCAGCGGTAGTCGCCGGACTTGTTCTCCAGGCGGTGCTCGCAGTGGTAGATGTCGGTTTCGCCGGAGAGGTGGGCGTCGAGGGCGCTCCAGGCGCGCTCGAAGTCGTCGGGGTGGACGAGCTCTTCCCAGGCCTCCAGGCGGTGGTCGAGTTCCGACACGTCGTAGCCCAGCATCCCGGTCCAGCGCTCGTCGAACGTGACGTCGCCGGTCTCGACGTTCCAGTCCCAGACGCCGAGTTTGGCCCCTTCGAGAGCGAGTTCGAGCCGCTCGGTCGTCTGTTCGAGTTCCCGCTGGCGCTCGATACGGTCGGTGATATCCCGGTAGAGCCAGATGTTCGCCGGTCCCGTCGGCAGTTCGACGGGGAGGTAACTGCGCTGGAAGACGCGCCCGTCGGTCAGTTCGAAGTGTTCGTTGAGCCGGCGTTCGCGCCGGTCCGGCAACCGCTCTAGCGCCGTCAGAAACGCCTCTCGGTCGGCGACCTGTTCGGCCACGGCCTCGGCGTTGTCCGGACAGTACGTGCCGACGAGATCGTCGGGCGACTGGGGGATATCGAACAGGTCGACGAAGCGCTGGTTGACCGTGAGGACCTCTCGGTCGCTATCCTCGACGAGGATACCGACCGGGAGCGCGTCGAACAGCGTCGACAGCAGCGTGTTCGACTGTTCGAGTTCGCGCTCCCGCTGGACGCGCTCGGTGACGTTCTGGACCAGCGTCATCCCGGAGACGACGGTCCCCTCACGGTCCCGTATCGGGATGGTCTGTACCTCGTAGTGTCTGTCGGCGACGGTCGCGTGGAACGACCGTTTCTCGCCGGCCAGAACCGCCCGCTGGGCCTGTTCCAGCTGGTCCGTGGTCTCCGGCGGGAACACCGCCGAGGGGCGCTCACCCAGCACCTCAGCCGGGTCGAGTCCCACGCGCTCCAGCTCGTCGCCGCCGGCCATCGTGTACCGGCCCTCGTCGTCGAACAGCAAGACGGCGCCGTTGGGGAAGTGGTCGACCAGCCCGTCGAACAGCTCCTTGCGCCGTTCCAGCTCCCGCTCGCGCTCGATTCGCTCGGTGATGTCGCGGGTGACACCCATCAGGCCGCTGTAGTCGCCGTCGCGGTCGTACAGCAGGGTGTAGTGGATAGAGATCTCCCGTTCGGTGCCGTCCTTGCGCTGGAAGGTGAGGTCGACGGTCGTGCTGTCCTCCTCGGACTCCAGCAGTTCGGCGATGGTCCGCTGGCCCTTCTCCAGTTGGCCCGGGGCGAGCGTCTTCTCGGCGTGTTCGCCCCGGAGTTCCGCCGGCTCGTACCCCAGATTCTTCGCGAACGAATCGTTACAGAAGTCGATGACGCCCCGTTCGTCGAGCGTGTACAGTCCGTCCTGTGCCTGCTCGGTCAGCAGTTCCAGCATGGAGAGCCGGGCGTCCCGCCCCGCCGCCTCGGTGACGTCCCTGACGAGGACTAGCGCCGTCGCTCCCGCCTCGTCGGGCAGCGGATACCGCTGCAGGAGGAGGTGGCGTTCGTTGGCCGCCGGCCCGGTGCGGATGGTCGCCGGCTCCGGCGGCTCCTCGCGGAACCGCTCGACGGTGTTTCGGCCGGTCGAATCGTCACAGAGGGCGGCCAGCCGCTCGTAGATATCGTCGGTCGTCGGCAGCTCGCCGGTGCCGACCAGCGCGACCAGCGATATACTCGACCAGACCACCTCGCCGGCGTCGACGAGAAACACCGCCTGGCCCGTCTCGGCCTGCCGGCTGACGCCGGCCAGGGCCTCCTGAAGCGCGTACTCGCTGCGCGCGGTCGGCGTATCGACCGTGCTGACGACCTTCTCTGCGAGGAAGCCGCCGCGGTCACTCGGCCCCTTCTCGACGACCGTCCGCATCGCGTCGGCCAGCGCCGCGTCCAGTTCGTTCGGGTCACGGTCCGTGTAGACGATGACCGGCGCGTCGACGGTATCGAGCAGCGGCTCGACTTCTTCGAGCCCGACGGGGTCCACGACCAGACAGGCCGGCGGGGTCGCCGCTGCCACCTCGATGGCGGCGGGGACGCTGCCGACGCTCGCGACGGAGAGGTCGGCCCGCTGGTCCGCCATCGCGGCCCGCGTCCGCTCGCGTATCGCCGCGTCCGCGTCGACGTACAGCACCTCGATAGCACCGCTTGGCGCGGGCATATCAGCGCCGCCGATTATCAGTTCACGACTTGTTGATTCGTCCGTCATACTACAGCGATAGCTCGATGATGGCAGTACCGACAGCGCCGACGAACTATAGCGTATCGGTGAATATCAGAGCTGAGAGACCGACTCGGCGACGGACGATAGTGTCAACCACGTGTTGCATCCCGCCCGCAGCGCGACGAGGTCGTCGGCCGTGACGGTGACCCGCAGCGTCGCGCCCTCGCGGGTCAGCGCCGCGGTGGTCCGGTCCCCCTCGATGTCGCCGATTTCGGGCTGGAGGCTCCCCTCGACGCGGCTCGCCAGTGACTCGTCGGGGTACTCGAGCGTGAAAACGGTCCGATGGGGCGGCGTCACGTGCGCGAGGAGTTACCTGACGTCGATCTCTTTGACGTCGGGCGAGCGCTCCTTCAGCAGCACGCGGTGGCCACAGTACGGACAGCGGACGCCACCGTACTCGTCGAGTGTTACGTCCCGCTTGCAGCGTGAACACTTGTAGCTCATAGCTGAGAGATAGTGTTGGAGACGCTTTACTCCTCGTCTTCGGCGAGGGCGGCGCGGATGGAGCGACGGACCGTCTTGCCACCGGGGGTCTCGGGCTTGTAGCTCCCGCCGGTGTACTTGTAGTCGCAGTAGCCACACTGCCAGATGCCGGTGCCCTGCCGGTCGACCTTGTCCTCGCCGCAGTTCGGGCAAGTGTGGTCTTCGTTCATCTCCGCCTCGATCTCCGCGACGCGACGCCGTGAGACGCGACCGTAGCGAGCGCCGAATCGGCCGGAGCTCCCGGTCTTCCCGCTCTTGCTAGCCATAGTACCCATTGGTCGGCCCAGCGGCCACATAAGCCCTTCGAGATACGGCTCGTCGGGCGATTCCCGGGCCACAGCGCTTACCAGCCTCGACGACGAACGCCTGCGATGCCATGGACGAAGTACTAGAAGTCGCAGACGTCGTCGCTGACTCCGGCTTCGAGGGTATCGTCACGTGGTTGTTCCGCCTCGTCGGGCTGGTACTCCTGCTCGCGGGGCTGGGTATGTGGCTGTTCACCGAGATGGGCCTGCTGGTGCTCCCGGCACTGCTCATGCTCGCGGGCCTGGTGTTGCTGGTCGCGCCCAGCATCCTCCTGCTGGCCGCCGAGTTCGCGTGAACAGCCACAAGTCAGCCGCGGTCTAACAGCCACCGATGGCTGTGACCGACGGCTTTCAAGCGGTACTCCGACAGTTCGCGCCCGCCACCAGCGGCCGGCTCGACGAGTCGGGCTTCCTGCTGGTTGGGGCCACCGCCGGCCTGCTCGGCTGGGGCGGGGCCCAGATACTGGCGTGGGGCGACGTGCCCGGGAGTGCCGTCGCCGCGACGGTACTATGGATGGCGCTCATCACCACGTTCAGCGGCCTCACCGTCCTGCACGGCCCCGACGCGGTGCGGTTCTCCGACGCGATGCTCGGCTGGGGCGCTGTCAACGGGACTGCGATGGCGCTGACCGTCGGCGGTCTGGCCGGCCTCGTTCCGCCCCGGCTCGCCTTCTGGTCGGCGTGGGTCGGGGCGGCCGCGCTGGGCTATCTGTCGACTGGCGGGCTGCTGGTGCGAGCGGGTGCCGGGCGTCGTGGGTGGGGGTATCTGGCCGCAGGGGGCGTCGCGTTTTCCGTCCTCGCGCTCGGGGCGGTCGACTTCGAGGGCGTCGCGCCGGTCGCCTTCCTCCTGCTGGCGACGCTGCACGCCGTCCCGCTGGTGCTCGACGCCGAGACGGCGCTGTCGGCGTTCGCTCGCGGCGTCGTCCTCGCGCTCGTGGTCTGTGCGCTCGTCGGCGTCGGGCTGGCCGTCTGACGGACCAGTAGCCCGGAGATATTAGTCCGACACGAGCGATAGTGCAACCAACATGAAACTCAGCCGCATCGCCATGGTGGTCGTATCCGCCTTCTTCCTCCTCACTGGCGGGTACTGGCTCTACTCCGGCCGACCACAGCGGGCCGGCCTCGCGGCCGTGAACGCAATCATCGCGCTCGTCGTCTTCCGACGGCTGCGAGACGCCCCGCGAGCCGTCTGAGAGTCCTCGGATTTTTCCGACCGCCCTGTAGTCGGGCGCGTGCGAGACGGACGGCTCGCCGTCTGGGGCTGGTTCGCGTGCTGTCTGCTCGTGAGCGGCTACGTTTTCGACGAGGGAGACATCTTCTACGGGCTGTCGACGATAGTTTATGGTATCACGCCCGTCGTGAGCTACCGCGACCTGAAAAAGCGGGACCGCTGACTCACTCGTCCTGTAACTCGGCCTCGACCAGCGCCTCGTTGAGGTCCGCCCGGACGTGCTCACCCAGTTCGCGGTCGCCCGCGGTCGTGACGACGCGGTTCTCCTGGACGCTGGAGCCGTCCCGGATGAGCACGCGGACGTTCCCGTTGGCGTCGGCACGGGTCGCCTTCGCCCGGACGCCCGTCGGCGAGGACGCGCCGCCGGCGTCGATGGGCCCCGGAATCACCTTCTTGACGTGTGGGTGGCCGGCGACGGTGTAGATGACACGCTGGCCGGCGCGCCCGCCGATGAGCGTCGAGTGGCTCCCGCCCAGTTTCGACTCGGGCGCCGCGTCGACGACTTCGAGGGCCGGCTCGCCCTGTCGGTCGATGACTCGCCCGACGGGGTCGTCCCCCTTCACCCGGAAGAACTCGTGGTGGAGCTGGCCCCGAACGGCGCCGATGACCGCACGGTCGCCGGTGACGTACACCTCCTCGGGCCGCTTCCGTTGCACCTCGTCGGCGACCAGGCCGGCGAAGTTCCGCAGCTCGACGACCGCGTTCTGGTCGCTACCCGACCCCTCGGGCGTCGTCGTCACCGTCCGTGCGCCGACCACCTCGCCGTCCAGCAGGCAGGTGACCGTCGCCCGGTCGCGTTCGAGTTCGAGGACGACGGCGTCGGCGTTGGCAGTGCGACAGACCAGGCAGTAATCGCCCGGTCTATCTAACGCCGTGGCACACTGCCGGCAGTCCATACCGACTGGTAGGGTCGCTGGCGCGGATAAGCGAGGCGATTCTTGGTCAACAAAACTACGCCGGGAGAGAAGGCCGCGAGTGCGAACAGCCAGAAAGCCCCGCTAGCAGTACAAGTACCCGCCATCGCGAACAGCCAGAAAGCCCCACCCATGCCGGCTGGCCAACCGGCCACGGGCGGGACTGAAAGGGGCGGCTGGCTGCGGGAAGGTGGACGACGTCCTCGCAAGAGCTGCGCTCTTGCGGGATGATGAAAATCGCAAAGCGATTTTCAGATCACAAGCACTGGACCGAACGCAGTGAGGGAAGCGCGCAGCGAGACCCCCGACCGCAGCCAGCCGGGGCTTTCTGGCTCTCGCGGACAGTAGCTGGAACATTCTCTCCGAAAGAGACCTCGAACTATACAGCGGGGTCGTTCTTGCGGAACTCCCGAAGGAGCACGGTCGCGTAGCTCCCCTTGGGCAGGGCGAAGTCGAAGGTGAGGTCGTCGCCGTCCCGACTGACACCGAGGGCCGTCCGGACCTGCACCGCCCGCCGCGTTCCAGAACTATCGAACTCGCCGGGCAGCGCGAAGTCGCCGGGTTCGAGCCCCACGTCGTCGAGGACCTCGCGCTCTATCTCGCCGGGCTCGCCGTCGGCCAGTTCCGTCCCGGTGCCGACCAGCGGTGCGGTGACGAACGCGCGCCCGCGCTCGCAGTGGCGCTCGACGGTCCGCAGGCGTCTGTCGGTGACGCGCTGAATCCGGTCGGTGTCGGGCAGCGGGAGGTCACCCGGTGCGTCGGCATCTTTGAAACACACCACGTCACCCTCGACGGGCCGGTCGAACGGCAGCCCGCGTTCCAGCCGCTCCGAGAGGATGCGGTTGAACACGTAGGACTGTGCGCCGTTGACAAAGAGCGTCTGGAGATTGGTCGGAAGGGTCTCGATGGCTTCGCGGAACTCCTCGGGCCCCTCGGCACCGTTCTCCACCAGTTCGTGACACATCGAGCGCTCGTAGCCAAGCGCCCGGGGCAGCCGCTCCAGCGCGCCCTGCCAGTCTTCGGTCTCGTCCACGTACGCGCGGGCGGCCTGCGTGGCCTCGGGCTCGCGCTCGTGTGGGTTGCCGACGTAGGCCAGCACGGCCCCTTTCCACTCCTCGCGAACGATGGCCAGTCCGACCTCGTGGGTGACCGGCCGGCGCGAGCCAAAGCGCTGCTGGCCGAAGTAGTTCGGGACGGCGACGGTGGTCTCGTCGGCCGGGCGGTCGCCGCCGTCGTCCCCACCTGGCTCTCGCGGTTCGGTACCCCCACCGCTCGACGGTTCAGAGGCTCGCTCGTCCCGACGGGACTGGCGTGCCTCGCCACCGGCGAACCGCCGCAGGTCGGCCACCACCGAGGCGGCGTTGTCGGGCGCCTCAGTTTCGCGGACGACGATTTCGAAGGCGTTGCCCGCGAGGTCCCCAAACAGGATGGGGCGGCCGGCGCGGCCGACGACCTCGATATCGGCCCCGTCCAGTTCCGGCAGGTCGTCGGGGTCGACACCCTTCACCGAGAACAGCTGCCGGGTGACCGCACGCTTGTCCTTCGTCCCGGCCCAGGAGACCCGTTCGCGGGAGATACCCAGCCGGTCGGAGAGGGCGCTGGCGAAGTCGTTGGTGTCCCAGTCGCGGAGCGCGGCGCGGAAGACGACGTGTGGATACCCGCCCGTGTCGGCGTCGACCGGCGCGGTGTCGAACGACTCCAGCTCGGTGACGCGGAAGTCATCGGGGCTCGCCCGCAGGTGGCCGCCCACGCCGTCGGCGTCGCTGACGTAGTATGCCATGCCGACCACTCGCTCGATAGGGTGGGCCTCGCGCATTACGTGACGGTTCCGTAGCTCGCCGCTTAGGGTTGGCGTTGTCGCCCTCGGCCGGGCCGTCAGGCACGGGACCGAGGCTGCCGCGGCCCAGTGGAGAACATGACCATCAAGGGCAATGCTTTATATCTCATCCATTTGAAACGAGGGGCGTCTGCAGGTACCCACCAGCCGCCCTGCGAGACGACCACCTCGCGGTCCCCTGCCAGCCAATGAGCGACGACGGCGCCTCCACGGAGACCTCGGATCGGACAGCCTCGGCCGTAGCGCGTGGTCCGGACACCGTCGCCGCGGGACTATCGCGGATGCCGACGGTGACCCAGCTCACCGTCGCGGTGGCGCTGCTCGCGTTGCCGGTGCTGGTGGCACTCATCGACGCGCTGGGGCTGACGCCCGGGCCGCTGGCCGAGGTCGCGCTCCAGTGGACCGTCGCGCTCGCGGTCCTCGGCGTGGTCGTCGGCGTCGAGGACCGCCCGCTGGCATCCGTCGGCGTCCGCCGGCCCGCCTGGCGTGACCTCGCGTACCTCGTCGGGACTGCTGCCGTCGTACTGGCCGTCTTCGTCGTCGGGCCGACGGTGCTTGCGACGGTCGGACTGCCCGTCGCGGACGGCGTCAGCAGTCTCGAGTCCACCCCCGGTATCGGGGTCGCGCTCGTTGGTGCAGTGACGACCGGCGTCGTCGAGGAAGTACTCTACCGTGGCTACCCGCTCGAACGGCTGCTGGAGTACACCGACAGCGCCGTCGTCGCGGGGACGCTGACTGTCGTGGTGTTTACGCTCGCCCACCTCGTGACCTGGCCCATCGGCAACGTGGTGCTGGTCGCGACGGTGTCGGTCGTCCTGACGGTGGTCTACCTCCGGCGGCGAACGCTTTTCCCGGTCGTCGGTGCCCACGCGGGAATCTGGGCCCTCGCCGTGCTGGGGCAGTACTACGGGTGAACGGCCGGGGGATCTCACTCGTAGGGCTCGAACTCCTGGCCGAAGACGACGAAGTACGCGACGCCGAGGACGCCGATGGCGGTCGCCACCGCGAAGGCAAGCTGCGGCCCGGCCCGCACCGTCACGTCCCCGAGCCCGACTGCCCACTCGGCGCCGCCGACCTCGACCACCCACTCGGCGCCGCCGATATCGACCGCCCAGTCGGCGCCGTAGAGCCACCCACCGAGGGCGGCGCTGGGGATGACGAGCGTGTTGCGCACGAGGTAGTAACTCCCGGTGACGCGGCCGCCGGCGTCGCGCTGTGCGGGCCCGACGATGAGCGCCTTGTGCGCGGGGAGGCCGGCGAATCGCAGGCCGGAGTACGCAAAGAGCAAGAGGAGGGCCCACTGGTTCGCCGGCGCGAAGATGAGCAGCAGTGGGAAGAGGGCGTACACCGAAAAGCCCAGCGCGACGGCGGGCTTCAGACCGGCGTACTCGGCGAGCTTCGAGACGGGGGCCATCGAGAGAATGGCGACGACCATCTCGACGCCGAGCAGGACGCCGAAGAAGGCGTCGGGCCGGAGGGCGACGCCGAAGCCGGTGAACCCCACCGAGAGGAAGTCCGTGACGACGATGACGAAGAAGACGTACACCATCCCGTTGGCGAAGCGGACCAGGGTATCGGCGACGAGCAGCGGACGGAGGGGGTCCGGTAGCTCCCGCAGGTCACTGACCACTTGCCCCACGCCCTCGAACGACTTGCCGAGGGTGTCCTCGCTGGCGTCGTAGAGGAAGTGCTGGGCGACGGTCGCGACGGCGCCAAAGCCGATGGCGACGAGCAGGACAGCCTGAAAGCCGCCGACGAACGTCGCGGTGGCGGCGAGCAGGGCCGCGGCGATGAGCGGGCCGACGAGAAATCCCAGCCGGCGGAACACTTCGGTACTCGCAAAGCCCATCGCGAGCCGGTCGGGCGGGACCGCCTGCTTGACGATAGCGAACGTCGCGCCCAGCCCGAAGGACTTCCAGGCCTGTGCCAGGAAGAGGCCGACGAAGACGAAGGTCCAGGCGGGGAGGGTAAGCGAGCCGACGGTGACAGAACCGACGGCGGCAGCGAGATACCAGACGCCAAAGCCCACCGTCGCGAGGACGCCGAAGGCGGTCAGCGCGAAGCGCGACCCCAGCCGGTCCGAGACCGCGCCCCCCGGATAGGGGTAGACGGCGCTGATGAGGTTGCCGACGCTGCCGTAGAGCCCGATGACGCCGGCGCTCGCACCCAGTACGCGCATATACTCCGGGAGATACCGACTGGTCATCTGGAAGGAAAGCGAGAAGGCGAGCATCGACAGCGAGAGGACTAGCACATCGCGTTCCAGCGCGAAGAACTGCCGGAACGAGTCGAGAGGGTCGACCGCCTCGTCGGCCTGGTCGGCTGCCATTGTCGGATGGAAGCGCGCCCTCGCATTTATACCCATCAATGAGCGCGCTCACGCACCTACGGAGCCCTATTGAGCGGTATAGCCGGATATAGAGTCGGCGCCTACCCAGCCGTAGGCGGACGATAACGAGAACGGCCCCGTGTCGACTGTCCGACAGGTGTCGTTACGTGGTCGAACACGACGGACAACAGTACGGCGACGACGGACCGACCGACTGGTGGCAACGCACCGACGTCGAGATAGAGGAGTTCAGCGGCCTCAGAGTCGCACACCTGCCGGAGGCCGACGACGCGTGGATATCCGGCTGGGTCGAGGTGCCCAGATGAGCTACTCCGCCGACGCGTAGTCGTCGAAGCGGTCGACGTCGACGCCGTCGGCGGTAATCTCGGCGAGGACGATACCGTTACCGGAGCCGGTGTCGCGCTCGGCCGCCGCCTCGACCGCGCGGATGGCGAGCGCGCGGGCCTCCTCGAGGCTCATCTCGGGGTCGTAGTTGCCCTCGATGGTCCCCGTGGCGACCATCGTCCCGGAGCCGGTGACGGTGTAGTCGTCCTGCAGGACGCCGCCGGCCGGGTCGACGCTGTAGACGTGGCTGCCCTCCTCGTCGACCCCGCCGATGATGGGGTTGATGGCGAAGAACGGGCCGCCCCTGGCGAAGTTACCCGCGAGCGTCGCCAGCGCGTGGATGCTCAGGGGCTCGTTACGGCGGACCTCGAAGAGGTTCGCCTCCGAGCGCAGCGAGCGGATAAAGGACTGGGCGCCGCCGACGCTGCCGACCAGCGTCATCGCCGCAGTCGGGTGAATCTGCTCTACCTTGGTGACGGACTTATTCGAGACGAAGCGGCCGCCCAGCGAGGCGCGCCGGTCCGTCGCGATGACGACACCGTCTTCGGTACTGATGCCGACCGTCGTCGTCCCGGTCTTGACGACGTTCTCGTCGTCGCGGCCCTCGGCATCCGAGGGGATAGTGCCCACCTCGGGCTCGTAGGCGTCGGTGAGACGCTCGTCGGGGTCGTACATTATTCGTCACCTCCGAGTTCGAACTCGGCCAGGCGCTCGGCGATGTCGTCCTCCGAGAGCTTGCTGAACTGCTGGTGCTCGACGTCGATGGTGGCGATGTCGACACCCGTCGCGTCGAGACCGTCCTCGTTGACCGACGCGAGTGCTCGAAGGGCGAGTTCGACGCCGCCCTCGAGGTCCATCTCCTCGGTGTACTCGTCCTCGAGGTAGCTCTGGATGTCCTCGCGCGAGCCACCGATGGCGACGGCCTGCCACTCGTAGGGGGTCCCGGAGGGGTCCGTCTCGAAGAGGCGGGGTTCGCCGTCCTCGATGCCGCCGACCAGCAGCGCGACACCGAACGGGCGCGCGCCGCCGGTCTGGGTGTACTGCTGGATGTAGTCGGTGACCTCCTTCGTCAGCGACTCGACGCTGGCGGGCTCGTCGTAGCGCAGGCGGTTGACCTGGGCCTGGCGACGCGCCACGTCGATGAGCTGGCGCGCGTCGGCGACGTGACCGGCGCTCGCGACGCCGACGTGGTCGTCGATCTCGTGGATCTTCTCGATGCTGTCCCGTTCGATGAGCGGCGAGCGGGCGTGGCGGTCCGCCGCCAGCACCACGCCGTCGGCGGTGCGGACGCCGACGCTCGCGGTGCCGCGTTTGACTGCCTCACGTGCGTACTCGACCTGGTAGAGGCGTCCGTCCGGGGAGAAGATGGTTATCCCGCGGTCGTAGGCCTGCTGTTCGTTTCCTTGCATGGTGGTCTCTGTTGTTCACCTGAGGTTAGTGTCTCTGGTATATAACCACATCGGCGCTCCCGGTGCCCTCAGTACAGCGAGAGGTCGCCAGTGATTCGGTCGACCACGTCCTCCTCTCCCGGCCCCACCGCGAGTGCGGTGACGGTGCCGGGTTCGAGCTGCGTGTGGCCGGCGTCTCTGACGACGGCATGTGGCAGGCCAGCTCGCTCGGCCGCGTCGGCGAGTTCGAACAGCTCGGACTCACCGCTCGCTTTGAGGACGACCTTCTTCTGGCCCGAGCCCTTCCAGGCTTTCCGGGTCCGACGGCTGGTGTCCTCGTAGGCCGACAGCGAGGCGTGGGCGACCTGGGCGGCGAGTTTCCCCTCGCCCATCCCGATGTCGGCCCGCGCGACGATGGCCTGCTTCATACCCCCACCATAGCGACCGGTACATAAACCCCCGTCGGAGTCCCGCCGCGGTTGCACGTACCACAGGGCACTTACCGGATGGGCGCGGACCGAGACGCTCGATATCAACTTTGTGGGCCGGCAGCAGAGACGCAACGGGAGCCGGTCGGTTCCGAGCCGAGACAGGATACTTTAGGTCCCCCACGCCGGTACGTCGGGTAATGATACTCTCCGATGCGGACATCCTGCGCCGGCTGGAAGACGGTGACCTCGTCGTCGAGCCCCTCGACGACCCCGACATCCAGATTCAGCCCGCCAGCGTCGACCTGCGGCTGGGCCGGGAGTTCCTGGAGTTCCAGCACGCGAACATCCCCTGTATCCACCCCAACGCCGAAGCAGAGGTCGACGAGTACGTCGAACTGACCGAAGTAGAGGAGGGCGGCGAGTACATCCTCCACCCCGGCGACTTCGTGCTGGGGACGACCCACGAGCGCGTCGAGATTCCCGACGACCTCATCGCTCACGTCGAGGGGCGCTCCTCGCTTGGCCGGCTCGCGATTGTGGTGCACGCAACTGCGGGACTGTGCGACCCCGGGTACAAGGGACAGATAACCCTCGAACTCTCCAATCTCGGAACTGCCCCGGTCGCGCTCACGCCCGGAATGCGAATCTCACAGCTCACCTTCACCGAGCTGAAGACCCCCGCCGACCGCCCCTACGGCGCCGAACGCGGTTCGAAGTACCAGGACCAGTCCGGACCGCAGGCGAGCAAGATACAGGGGGACCGCGAGTTCGGAGGCGATCAGTGATGACCGCTTCGCGTGTCGTCACGATATCGGCGAGAAACTCGGTCGAGTTCGGTGGGGACCAGTAGTATGCGCTTTATCGAGGAGGTCGTCGTCGACGAGTTCCTGCCGACGTACCGCTCGCTGCTGGCCGAGGCGCTGCGGGAGCGCGGGCTCACCCAGTCGGCTGTCGCCGACCTGCTGGGCATCAGCCAGAGCGCCGTCTCGAAGTACGTCCACGGCGAGGTAGAGCGCAACGAGCAGTTGCTCGACCACCGCGGGCTGGCCGAGCTGGTCGACCGCATCGCCGAAGGGCTGGCCAGCGGGGAGATGAGCTCCGTCCAGGCCCTGGTGGAGACGGAGGTGTTCGTCCGCGAACTCGAACAGGGCGGCGTGCTCGCCCGGCTCCACGAGGACGTCGTGCCCGGACTGGCGGAGTACGACAGCGAGTTCTCGGTCCACGACCCCGACTCCCAGCTCCGGGCCGCCGAGCGGACGCTGTCGTCGGTCCGACGGGGACTCAGAGTGCTGGAGAACACGAGCGGCTTCGCGACGCTCATCCCGGCGGTCGGCTCGAACCTCGTTCAGGCCCTGCCCGACGGCGACGGTATCGACGACGTGGCCGCCGTGCCGGGCCGGATTCTGGACGTGAAGGGGCGAGCGACCATCCCGGCCGAGCCGGAGTTCGGGGTGAGCGAACACGTCGCGTCGATCGTTCTGGCCGCCCGCGAGGCCGACAGCCCGGCGCGGGCAGCCCTGAACGTCCGCTACGACGAGTCGGTCGTCCAGTCGCTCGAAGCCGCGGGACACACCGCCGTCGAGTTCGACGCCGAGGCGACTCTCGAACCGGCCATCGCCGACGCGCTCGCCGCCGAGCCCGACGCCGACGTCGTCTACCAGACCGGGGGAATGGGCGTCGAACCGGTGGTCTACCTGCTCGGCCCGGACGCGGTGACCGTGGCCGAGTGGACCCGCGATATCCTCTGAGAGCGCCATGAGCGAGGCGTTCTACGAGCGGTGGGCGACCGTCTACGACCGCGTGGCCAGGCTGCCCGGGCTGGGCTCCTGGCGGGCCGGCGCCGTCGACGCACTCGGCCTCGCGCCGGGCGACACCGTCGTCGAGATGGGGGTGGGCACCGGCGCAAACGTCCCCGAACTGCGCGAACGGGTCGGCCCCGACGGTCGGGTCGTGGGCCTCGACATCACCGCCGAGATGCTCCGGGCGGCGCTGGGCCACGCCGACCGCACCGGCCCCGGCGTCCACTACCTGCGGGGCGACGCCACGAAACCGCCGGTCCGGGACGTCGACGCCGTGCTGGGGACCTTCGTCGCCGGCATCTTTCCGGACCCCGCGGCCGCGGTGGACGGGTGGTGTGACTGCGTCGTGCCGGGCGGGCGGGTCGCGCTGCTGAACTTCCAGCGCAGCGACGCCGTGCTGGGCGCGCCCCTGAACCTCGCCTTCGAGGGGTTCGTCCGGCTGTCGGCGCCGGGCGCGCGGCTCTCCAGTGGGTCCCACGCCGACGCCTTCGAGGCACGGGTGGCGGCGGCCCGCCAGCGGCTCACCGAACGCACGGTCGACCGGCGCTACGAGACCTTCGGCGGGGGCTACCTGGGACTGGCGTCCGGAACCGTGCCCGACGGTACCGGATAGTAACCACTTTGTACCTTCTGTCAGTCAGTTATCGTATGTCTGCCGAGAGGCTCGTGCCCACGTTGGCGGTCGCTGCACTCCTCGTCCTCGCGGGGTGTGCTGGCGGCCCGACCGGCGAGCCGGGCACCGCGACGGAATCGCCGCCGAGTAGCCCACAGCCGACCGACCCGGCCACAGAGGCGACGCCGGAGCAGACGACCGACAGCGGCGAGCAGACGACATCGGTCGAATCGAACGATTCAGACGTGGCACGCCGGGTGTCGGTCGACGACACCGCCACCATCGAGAACGGAACGCTCCCGGTGAACGCGACGCTGGCGTTCAACCGGGTCGAGTCCCTGACTGGCACAGATGTCGACCCCTGGCGTGTGAACGTGACCAACCTCAGCGAGTGGCGCCGTGGCGTACAGCGCGTCGGCGCCAGCCCGCTGAACCGGGCACTGGGCTTCGAGAACGTCTCGACGGACTGGAGCGAGCCGACAGGCCTCACCACCAACGGGGTGGTGTACATCCACCCCGGTGACGGCACGCCGGCGAAGACCGAACGCGTCCTCGCCCACGAGTACGCTCACCTGGTGCAGTACCGGACGACCATATTCCCGTGGCAGGGGCGGCTGAGCCAGCCGCGACTGACGACCGACCTGCGCAAGACCCGTCGGTCGCTCGTCGAGGGCGGGGCCGTCTTCGTCGCCGACGCCTACACCGACCGGTATCTGGGCATCCAGAGCAACACCGCCTACGCCCGCGGACTCTACCGCAACGGCTCCGCGACCATCCGCTCGGCGCTGGCGCCGTACGTCTTCGGGAGCCAGTACGTCGAGTATCGCATCGACGACCCGGCGAACCTCTCGGCGGCCTACGAGTCCTATCCGCGGACGACCGAGCAGGTCATCCACAACTACTCCCGGGCCGAGGAGCCGCCGGCGAATCTGCGCGTGAACGCCACGGCGGAGAGCGAGCAGTGGACGTATCTGGGCAACAACACGCTCGGCGAGATGACCACCCGGGCCGCTCTCGACACCGAACTCGACCGCGAGCGGGCGGCCGCGGCGGCGGCCGGCTGGGGGACCGACCGGCTCGGCGTCTACCAGCACGCCACGAACGAGAGTCGCTACGGCTGGGCCTGGGTCATGCGGTGGGACAACGCGAGCGAGACCGACGAACTCCAGTCGGCGCTGTCCACGTACACGAGCGCTCGCGAGGGGAACTCGGAAACGGCGTTCCGCGTCGAGACCGTCGACGACGAAACCGTCGCAGTCGTCTTCGGTGACTCCCGGTTCGTCGAGGGGGCCGAGGTGGCCGGGACCGACGGGAACGTCACGGTCAGTGTCGCGGGGTAACCCACCGACCCGACGGCTCAGCTCGTCGACCGTTCCGTCGCCGGTAACGCCGAGTTCGCGCCCGACGGCGTCCGTTCATCGCCGGCCTCCAGCGCGTCGAGGAACTCCGGTATCGTCCACGTTTTCGTCCCGTCGGTACAGGGATAGATTCCCACGAGGTCGTCACCCTCGTAGGCGGCCGCGAGCAGCATCGGCGTCCTCAGCACGTCCTCGCTGTCGCCGACAAGCAGCGAGGCCGTCCGCGCCTCGAAGGGCGGCCGCAGGCTCAGCCCGCGGTCGGCGGCCCAGTCCTCGAAGCCCTCGATGGTCGCCAGCAACTCCTCCTGTCGGTTCTCGCCGGTCAAGGCGATCTCTTCCGGCCACGTCGTCACGTCGAAGTCCGCGAGCGCCCCGGCCGTCCGGAGCGCGCTCAGTCGGTCGATGACCGTCGTCCGCGGCCCACAGACCGGCCGCCTGACCCAGAGGGAGATTTCGAGTACATCGGCGCCGCCGCGCGAATCGTGGTCGGTCGTCTGTTCGGTTTCGTCCGGCATAGTGTGATAATCACATAATCTTCGCCACGCGAACCGGAAAACTGTATGTATTATCGTGATATAAGTGTTTCAATAGGAATAATGGCATCCGCGGTGGGTCGCGGGCGGGAGCTGGGGAAACAGTCTCAGGAACCGACCGGTTCGAGATTCCTCGGTGCGGTCGACGGCACCTCGCTGCGCTCGGGCCTCCGCTGGTCTCGCGGGTCGCTGCGCTCGCGGTTTCACCGCTCGCTGTCGAGGCGCTTCGCGCCTCGCTCTCCCCGCTCGACTGTAACGAGGTTTCTCGCTGCGCTCGAAACCTCGCTAGTCGTCCGCGGGCGCGGGCCCACTCGTCGACAGCGTCACGTCGGGGGCGTCGACCTGCAGTTCGTCCAGGGCGGCCTGTGCGGCCTTCTTCCCGGAGACGAGCATGGCGCCGAACGTCGGGCCCATGCGCGGGAGGCCGTGCGTGGTCGCGGTCGCCATCCCGGTCGCGATGAGGCCGTCGTGGACCTTTCCGGTGTGTTCGACGACGGCGTCCTCGCTCTCGCCGACCCACATCGAGTCGTGGCCCGGGGAGTCGTGGCCCGGCGCACCGTAGGTGTCGCCGCCGGTCTGGTCCATCCCGGTGTCGCCGGCTTCGGGCCCCTCGCCTTCGAGGACACCGCGCTCGTCGAGCTTCTTGACGGCCATCGCGTCGTGGCCCGTCGCGTCGATGACGATGTCGGATTCGACGGCGATGGGGTCGACGCAGGTGATCTCCCGGGGCAGCGCGTGGACCGGCGTCCAGTTCATCACGATACCGCCGACGCGGTGGTCCTCGCGGATGACGATGTCCGTGAACTCGGTCATGTTCTGCATCTTCGCGCCCGCGTCGCAGGCGGCCTTGATGAGGCCCGAACACGCCTCGGGCCCGTTGGCGACGTAGAGCCCGTCGCTCTCCTCGGACTGCAGGTAGTCGACGTCGAGGTCTTCGAGAATCTCCTGAGCCGGGTCACGGACGGTGACCTTGTTCATCAGGAAGCCGCCGAGCCAGAAGCCGCCGCCGAGATAGTTGTTCTTTTCCACGACCATGACCTCGACGCCGCGCTCGGAGAGCTCTTTTGCGGCCATCAGCCCCGACGGGCCGCCGCCGATGATGATGACCTCCGTGTCGGAGTAGTCCATGAACTCCTCGGTCCACTCCTGACCGATCGCCCGGGTCACTTCCGCCTCGCCCACGTCGCTGAACTGGTCGAAGTCTTGCATACCACCTAGTGATATTCTAGAGTGGTAAATAGTCGTTGTGGTGTCGGGACTGCGTATCTACCGGGGAACAGTATCACGGCACTGTCACCGTCGGGACCACGAGTGAGGAGGGCGAGGAGAAGCGTTCGAACCGATTCAGACCGGTTCAGCGACGACGTCGTACTCCGCTAACGGCGGGATGACCGTGTTGAACACTACTTCGATCGTTTCTCCGTCTCCGAGACTCTCCATTTTGTTCGGTGGTTCTCTCGGGGTGTATCCTCGCGTCTCCTGATACTCGAACCTGAACTCGATTTCGCCGCTGCCGCCCGTGTTCTCGAACACTGCACCATGTGACGCTGGCCACGTGGAAAAGCCGAAATCGAACGAGTCCGACTCGATAAGTGGATGGTCAGTCCCAGTGAGCGCCAGTTCCCGCCGTTCTCCGCCAGCAAAATAGCGCGAGTTCACCGTCTCGAAATGTCGGTCCTGGTACTCACCGTCCAGATACATCGCGGCTGCGCCCGGTCTCTGTGTCTCCGACGACCGGTAGTACCACAGTTCGGCGGCTATCTCCCCGCCGTCTCTCGTGTTCTGTATCGTCGCGACGTACTCGTCACCGTCGGTGTCTTCGGAGACCAATTGCGGGTCAGGAACGACGAAACGCTGAAATTCCATGTTCGGAGGCGCCGAACCGAGACAGCCAGCTATCCCACAGATACCAGCCGTCGTCCCGCCGACGAGAAACTCCCGACGTTTCATAGAGGGGGTACTCGACTGAGAGTGTCGGTCACTGCAGAGAAAAATCATCCGGTGAGCGACTCGGATGAGAGCCGAGTTGGGTCACGGCCCCGATTTGCTATGCCCAGGCGTGCAGCCCGGCTTCCGTCAGGATATCCGCGCCGCCGTCGGGCTGGCAGACGGCCCACCGGGTGCGGTCAGCGTCCTCGGGCAGGAGGTGTTCCGGGACGAGCGGCATCGGCACCGGCGCGTATCCACCGCGGCGCATCGCCGTCGGCCCGGGGAACCGCTCGACGACCTCGTCGCCCTCGGTCACCTCGAAGCGGCCGTCGTCGGCGCGGCGGTAGGCGTACTGGAAGGCGTGGCGTTCCGGCGCCGCCAGCGAATCGACGTGCTCGAAGACGGCGACGATTTCGGTGCCGACGGAGAGTTCGAGCCGGGGCCGGCCCTCGTCGACACGGACTTCGCGCCACTGGAGGTCCGACGCGGGGGCGCGGGCACAGGCGTAGCTGCCGTCCGACAGGGGGACCCGGTCGGGCCCCTTGTAGAACTGCCGACCGTCGGGCTCGTCGGCGGCGACACAGGCCGGCTCGCCCAGGACGGTGGCGACGACCTGCGTGAGCGTCGTCCCGGTGTCTTCCGTCGAGGGGACGACGAACAGACAGTCGCGCTCTTCGCGGAGGGCGTCGGCAAAGCGGGGCACCAACCCCGACGGGCCGATATCGGCCTCGGTCAGCGGTTCGATGGCGACCGGACGGGGGTCGCTGGGCTCGACGAGGCCCACGGCGTCGGCGGTCGGGTCGGCCAGCGCCGGCGGGCCGTCGAGGCTCCGCTCGGGCCGGACCGTCACGTCGTACCCGGCCCGCTCACACAGTGAGACGGCGTGGTCACGGACCGATGGATAGACGGGCATTCACCCGGAGTGAGGGGCCGGGAGGCAATGAAGCCATCCCACCGCGACGTTTTAGACCCGGGAGCGCCGACTCGGGGTATGACCGAGGATGCGACGGCAGCCGACGGAGAACTCGCCGCTCGACTCGAAGCGGTGGTGACGGAGCGGCTCGGCGACAGCGTCGAGTGGGCCGTCAGCGCCGACACTGCCGACCGCGTCGCCCTCTCGCTCCCGGACCGCCGGCTCGTCGTCCGGCGACGGGACGGCCCCGGTGGCGTCGACCACTGGACGCTCGAACTCGCCGTCGACGGGGCGACGGTGAGCAAGTTCGGCCCCTTCGAGACCGTCGACGGCCTGACCGAGCGCGTCGGCCCGCTGCTGGAGAGCGAGGTCCACTACACGGTCTGTTGTGACGGGTGAGACGAGAGCTCAGCGGGGTTTGTCCGAGACGACGGCGTAGAAGGGGTCCTCGCCGGGCCGCTCACGGACGACGTCGGTGACGGTGAGGCCGGCGGCCCGACAGTACGACTCGACGAGCGCGGCCCGCTCGTCCAGCGACGACGCGCGCCACGCTCGCACAGCCTTCGTGGGAAACAGCCGGTTCGTGAAGGTCACGGCGAGGACGCCGTCGGGCGCGAGCACGCGGGCGAACGCCGAGAACACCGCCTCGGGATACTGGAGGTACTGGACCGACAGCGCACACAGCACCGCGTCGAAACTGCCGTCGGCCAGCGGGAGCGACTGGTCGCTGTTGAAGTCCTGCACGAACCACTCGGTGAGCGCGTCGTTCTCGGCGAGTTCCGCCTCGTTGAGTCCGTGGCCGACGACGCGCTCGAAGCGGTAGTCGGGGAGATGCGAGACCCAGCTACTCATCGCGTCGAACACCCGGTCCCCCGGTTCCAGTACCGCGGTGTACAGTTCGGTCAGCCGCGCCAGGAAGGCCTCGTCGGCGTGCGTGACGAACCGCGGGCTATCGTAGAAGTCGCCGTCGTCACCCGTATCGAGCTTCGACCGCTCGTCGTCCGAGAGGACCATACCCCGGCTATGGCCGCCACGGACAAGAGCGAGTCGCCGCCCGCGGTGACCAATCGAAGCCAGCTGGCCACCGCTCGCAGGGCCACGGGGAGGTATCTCGAACGGAGACATTTACAGCGTCGGTCGCTACTGCGACCATGCGGAGCCTCATCGCAGCGCTTGGCAACGGTGCGCTATCGTTCGCTATCAGCGTCACGGTAGTGCTCACGGTGACGAGCGACGCCGACGGCCCGTGGGACCGGCGCGAGATCGCGCTGACGGCCGGTATCGCAGCGTTCGTCTCGGGGGTCTGTGCCAGTTACTTCGGGGAGAACCTGCGGCGGTTGGTTCGGCAGAAGGCTCTATAGGGGCGGCTACTTACTGTGGAGACATGGGTCAGTGGAAGAAACACCTCGTCAACGGTGTCGTCTCGCTCGTAATCAGCGTCGCTATCACGGTCTGGATGGCCGACGACGACGACGGCCCGTGGGATCTCTCCGACATGGCCCTGGCCGCCGGAATCTCGGGCTTTTTCTCCGGGCTGTTCACCAGCTACTTCGCGAAGTAGTCGCCGGCTGCAACTTATCTATCTCGCCGCCCTAGCGGCGGCGATGACAGCGAGCGAGTCGGTGGGCGATATCGAGGCGTCGGCGGAGCGGGCGACCCAGTCCCGCGCCGAGGCGGCGACCGGCGATCCGGCCGTCGTCGTCGACGGGCTCCGGAAGACGTTCGGGAGCGGACCCGAGGCGGTGACCGCGGTCGATGGCGTCTCTGTTGCCATCGAGCGAGGCTCCGTCGTCGGCCTGCTCGGACCGAACGGGGCCGGGAAGACGACCCTCATCAAGTCGATTCTGGGGATGGTCGTCCCGGACGAGGGCGACGTCCGAATCGGCGGGGTCGACGCCCGGGCGTCGCCGCGGACGGCCTACGCCGACGTCGACGCGATGCTGGAGGGCGCGCGAAACGACTACTGGCGGCTCACCGTCCGGGAGAACCTCCGCTACTTCGCCACGGTCAGCGGTGTCGACCCGGACTCGGTGGCGGCCCGCCACGACCGGCTGCTGGAGCGGCTCGACCTCGCCGGGAAAGCCGACGTGGCGGTCCGTGACCTCTCCAGGGGAATGAAACAGAAGGTGTCGCTCGCGAGCGTGCTGGCCGGCGGGGCCGGTGTGGTCTTTCTCGACGAACCGACGCTGGGACTGGACGTCGAGAGCTCCCGCACCCTCCAGCGGGAGTTGCGCCGGCTCGTCGCCGAGGAGAACCTCACGGTGATTCTCAGCAGCCACGACATGGACGTCGTCGAGCGGGTCTGTGACCGGGTCGTCATCATGTCCGATGGCCGGGTCGTCGCCGACGATACGGTCGAGGCGCTGTTGGGAAGCGACGACAGCCACCGACTCGAACTCACGAGTGCCGACTTCGACGAGGCGCTCCGTGGGACACTGGCCGAGCACCCGGCGGTGGTCGCCACCGAGGGACTCGACCGCGGCGGGCGCGTCGAGCTCCGGGCCGACAGCGACGGGCTCTACGCGCTCATGGCCGACCTCGACGACCGCGGCGTCACGCTTGACGACGTGCGAAGCGTCGACCGGGACCTCGAAACCGCCTTCGTCGACCTCACCGGAACGGACGGTCCCGACCCGTGAGCGACGATACACCGAGCGTCGAGTCGGGAGCCACAACTGCCGACCAGCCCCCGCGGCCGGCCGGCTACCGCCACCTGATGCGGGCGGTGCTCTACCGGGAGTATCTCGTCTTCGTCCGCTACCCGGCCAACGCAGTCGGCGGTATCGTGGTCGCGCTGTTTTTCTTCGGCGTGCTGTTCTACGGCGGGCGGATGATCGCGGGGCGGGCGCTGACCGACTCCATCGAGGGCATCATCGTCGGCTACTTCCTCTGGACGCTGTCGGTCGGGGCGTACTCCTCGATATCGAACGACATCGGGAGCGAGGTCCAGTGGGGGACCCTGGAGCGCCACGTCATGACGCCCTTTGGCTTCGCGCCCGTCGCGCTGCTGAAAGGCGTCGCGAAGCTCGTGCGAACCTTCCTCACGTCGGCGCTCATCCTCGCGGTCATGCTCGTGATGACGGGGACGGCGCTCAGCCTGAACGTCCTCACCGTCGTCACCGTGGCCACGCTCACCGTGGTGTCGGTGCTTGGACTGGGCTTTGCCGCGGGCGGGATTACGGTCCTCTACAAGCGTGTGGGCAACTGGCTCAATCTGTTGCAGTTCGGCTTCATCGTGCTCATCTCCGCGCCCGCCTTCGACCTCGGCTGGGTCCGTCTGCTGCCGCTGGCCCACGGCAGCGCACTCCTCCAGCGGGCGATGGTCGACGGCACCCGTCTCTGGGAGTTCTCGATACCGGAGCTCGCGCTGCTCGTCGGGGTCGCCGCGGGCTATCTCGCCGGCGGCTATCTCGTCTTCCAGGTCGCGACGCGGCGGGCGCGACGACTCGGGGTGCTCGGGGACTACTGACGCCCGAGTTTCGAGGTGAGGTCGTTCTCCGCGTAGCGGTCGGCCTCGCCCCAGTCCTCGATGCTGGAGTGGGTCTCCCACACCGCGGTTTCGAGGTGGTCCTGCTGAATCTCCGACCCCGCCCGCAGGGCGTGGCGCGCGGCGTCCTCGGCCAGGAGCTCGATGTCGCTGGCGGCGTAGCCCTCGGTCGGCTCGACGACGGCGTCCCAGTCGACGTCGTCGGCGATGGGACGGTCCGAGAGGTGAATCTTCAGAATCTCCCGGCGGGCGTTGGCGTCCGGCGGGGGCACCTCGACGCGCTCGTCGAAGCGACCGGAGCGACGAAGCGCGCTGTCGACGTCCTCGACGAAGTTGGTGGCGCCCACCGTCACCACGTCGTGCTCGGCGGCCCCCTCGACCTCGGTCAGGAGCTGGTTGACGAGCTGTTGCTGGTTGTCGCTGGTGGTCCCGCGCCGGGAGCCGGCGACGCCGTCTATCTCGTCGATGAAGAGGATACAGGGCGCGTTCGCGCGGGCGATCTCGAACAGGTCGGCGACGTTGCTGGCCGGTTCGCCCATCCACTTGCTGGAGAGGTCCGCCGGGGTGACCTCGATGAAGCTGTGGCCCAGTTCACCCGCCAGCGCACCCGCGAGGTGGGTCTTCCCACACCCCGGCGGTCCGTACAGTAACAGGCCCGAAAGCACGTCGATACCGTACTCGTCGTAGTCGTCGCTGTTGCGAACCGGCTCGATGACGGTGTTTTGCAGCCGTTCTTTCAGCTCCTCCATCCCGCCGACGGAGGTGAAATCGCGGCCCGGCTCGGGGTCGACGAGGTTCGTCGCCTGCAGGTCGACGCCGTCGGGCTGGACCACCCCGCCCTCGGCGGCGTCCGCGGGGTCTATCCAGTCGGGGATGCTCGTCGAGGACTCCTCGGCGGCGGTCTGCAGGTGGTCGGTCCCGATGGGAGCGTCCTGTCGCAGGGCCGCGCGAGCCGCGTTCTCGGCCAGCAGTTCGAGGTCGCTGGCGGCGTAGCCCGCCGTCGCCTCGACGACGGGTTCGAGGTCCAGGTCCTCGGCGGTCGGCCGGCCGGCCAGGTGGAGCTTGAGAATCGCCCGGCGGGCCTCGGCGTCGGGCTCCGGCACCTCGACGCGCTCGTCGAAGCGGCCCGACCGGCGGATGGCACCGTCGACGTCGTCGACGAGGTTCGTCGCGCCGACGACGACGACGTCCTCCTCGGCGATGCCCTCCAGCTCGGTCAGCAGCTGATTGACCAGCTGCTGCTCGCTGGAGTTCATGTTCGAGTCGCCGTCGCGGTCGCCGGCGATGCCGTCGATCTCGTCGATGAACAGCACACACGGCGCGTTGGCCCGTGCGATGGCGAACAGCTCCTCGACCTTCTGGGCCGGTTCGCCCATGTACTTGCTCGTCACGTCGGCGGGACTGACCTCGACGAAGGCGTGGTCGACCTCGCCGGCCAGCGCCCCGGCGACGTGAGTCTTCCCACACCCCGGCGGGCCGTGCAACAGGACGCCGTTGACGACGCCGATACCGTACTCCTCGAAGGCTTCTGGGTCGGCCAGCGGCCGGACGACCTTGTGGTTCAGCGTGTCGAGCAGGTCCGACATCCCGCCGACGTCGGCGAAGCTCCGGTCGGGGTTCGGGTCGACGACGCTCTCGGCCTGCATCTCGACGCCGTCGGGCTGGACGACCTCGGGCTCGCCGTCGGACTGGCCCTGACGGTTGATTGTCGGCGCGCCCGAGGACTCCTCGTCGGGCGAGGTACCGCCGGTGCCACCGGGGCTCCCGCCGCGCTCGCCGTTGCCCCCACCGGACTGGCCGATGCGTTCGCGAATCGCCCGTTCGACGCGGTCGGGGTCTGCCTCGTAGCCGAACGTGGCCAGCCGCCGTGGCTGCTCGCTGACAAAGGCCGAGAGCCAACCGTGCTGGCGCATCTCGTCGGCCGACGCCTCGGGGTCGCGAAAGGAGACCAGCGCGATGTCGTCCGAGTGTGGCGAGTGGAACTCAGCGAGCCAGAACGGGAGATAACAGCGCTCGATGTCGGTGACCCCGCCGAACCCGTCGGGGTCGAAATCGGCCGGCAGGCCGTACGACTCCCGGAGCTTCCGCTCGAAGACGTTCGCAGTGTTGCCCTGTTGCTTGCGATACTCCTCGATGCGCCGGGGGAGCAGGGACTCGGCCTCGTCGGTCGGCACCTGAAACTGCATGAGCACCGAGCGGCCGAGCTGTGGCGTGTTGACGCCGAAATCGTAGTCGTTGGTCGCCCGCCGGACCAGCTCGTCGGTGCCGTCGGTGTACCGGGAGAGGTCGGCGTCGTTGTCCTCCCAGAGCCCGTCCAGCAGCGCCGTGCCGGTCTTCTCGACCGTCCCGATGAGCTTCCCCTCGCCGGTCTCGTAGCGGTACTCGACGCGGAACACCGGGTAGAACACCCGATGGAGGCGTTCGAGCTGCTCGTCGTCGCCGAACTTCGTCAGCGACCGGCCGGCCAGCGTCTCCCTGACGTGCTCCTCGTCGGGGAGGCGACAATCGGCGTATATGTACGGTTCGAGCCCCATCTCAGGCACCCCCTCGAATCGCCGCTTCGGCGTCGGAAAGGGCCGTCTCGGCGTCGAAGCTGTCGATTGCCGCCCGGCGCGTGTCCGGCTCGTCGTGCAGGTCCCGGACGTGCTCGGTGATGTTCGGAATCGCCCGGACGATGTTGTCGACGATGGGGACCGTCGCGACCTGTGCCGACCGCGAGAGGGGGTTGAGGTCGACGACGAGTTCGGTCACGCCCATCTCGCCCAGCGCCTCGGCGCGGTCGCCGTCCTCCAGCGGGACCAGCACCACGTCGGCGTCACCGATACCGTCGGCGTCGACCTTCGCGCGCTCGTGGTCCAGCCCCGGAATCCGCCCATCGGCGGTCAGCCCCTTGACCTCGGTGGCCCCGTGCTCGCGGAGGTACTCGGCGATGCGCTCGATGCGCTCCTCGGTGCGGTTGAACAGGTTCACCTCGAGGTCGGCTCCCACCGCTTCGGCGAGGTCGACCAGTTCGCCGGGGACGAGCGCCGCGGCGTTCCCGTTGACCGAGATGACCGCGTGGTCCGCAGCCAGGAGATACGCGGCGGCCGTCCGCGCGGCCCGGTCGGCGCTGTCGATGGTCTCCTCGCCAAGCAGGTAGTCGTACGCTTCGCCCCGCCCCTGTGCGATGAGTCCCTGTCGGGATGTGATACCGCTGTCCACTCCCGTCTCGATGCGGTGGCGAGTCAGCAGTGACTCGTACCGCGGGTGACTCTCGGGCACGTCGACGTCGTCGCTCATATGGTTCCTACTGTATGTACGTGTAGAAAAGTCCTCCGTCCCCGCGTCACAGCGTCCCACATCGTAGGCGGCGCTCAGTCGTCGAGTGTGGCGCCGGCGGGGTACGTCGCACACGAGCGGGCGTCGTAGCCCGCGTCGGTCAGCCCGGTCCCCAGCGCGAACACCGTCTCGCCCAGCATCGCCATCGCCGCGTCGCCGCCGGCGTCGATGACGTCCGCGATGACCGCCTCCACGTCCTCGGTCAACAGCTCCGCCTCCCGGGAGAACTGCCGGGCCGCTCGCATACCCGTCGGCAGCGTCGGCTCCTTGACGACCATCGAAAGCGCGCGCTCGCCGGCGGTCGTCAGCGCCTCAATGTCGCCGCCGACCACGTCCGGCGTCGACAGCTCCCCCAGCGCGTAGTACTCCACGCGGGCCCGTTCGGGGACGGCGTCGACGTAGTTGTACTGCGGGCCGCCGGGTTCCAGCCGCAACGGGACCCCACCGCGTGCCTGTGCGACCACGTCACCGAGCCCGGTACCGGCCTGCACCTCGGCACCGTGGGCGATGGTCACGAGTTCGTTGTACGAGAGCCCGCGGTCGAGTGCGGCGTTGGTCGCCAGTGCCGTGCCCAGCGCCATCGCGCCGGAGACGCCGAAGCCGGCGCCGAGGGGCAGCGGCGTCTCGGCCCTGACGGTCGCCTCGGCCCGAAGCGCCGAGAGGACCCGCGCGACGGCCTCCATCTCGACGCGCTCGCCGTCGATTTCTATGGTCGTCTCCTCGGCCCGCTCGACCGTCACCGAGACGCCGTCCGAGAGCGCGATACCGCCGCCCCTAGAGCCCGCCTTCGTCGGGTCGTCGTCCCGGTCCACGGTGAAGAAGCCGGTCACGTGGCCCGGCACGAACGCCCGTGCGTCGTCGCTCATTGGGACCTCTGGGGGGCGCCGACGGGTAAGCGTTGGCGGTTCGGGGTCGGACGCGACCGTCGCTGGACCCGGCTATCGGACCGGGCGCGCCGCCGAGGTGCGGCCACAGCCGGTACAGACGTACGTTCCGCTCGCGGTCTTCCGGACGGTCTCGGTGCAGTCGGTGCAGTTCAGCGGCAGGTTGCCAGTCGTCTTGTTCGTGCTGGACATAGTAGCCGGATAGTCCAGTATATCATAAATATATCGACTGTTTAGACGCTCTAATGCCATATTACCAGACATTCTCAAATCTTTTTCGGTCAGAAGTATACGTTCTGTCAGTCGTAGCTGACGGTCCCGCCTCCCGTCGGAGGGCCGTGGTAGCGCGGCCGCTCGCACTCGGCGGTCGTCGCCCCCTACATTGATGTGCGTTTACGATAACTGACTGCGTATACGATGCCGACCATCAGCGCACGACTCGGCGACGAAGAGAAAGCAGAGCTCGACGACGTGGCCGACCTGCTCTCGGAGGACCGGTCGACAACCATCCGGAAGGCCCTCGCCGAGGGGCTTGAGACGCTTCGCGTGCGGGTCGCCGTCGAGCGCTACCAGTCGGGCGACGTCTCCGCGGCCGAGGCCGCCCAGATAGCCGACTGTTCGATCGCCGAGTGGCTGGACGTGGCCCGCGAACGGAACCTGACGACACAGCTCCAGCTGTCGGACCTCGAGCTCGACGCCGATACGGCCGCCGAGCTATGACGCGCATCTACGTCGGCCCCACGTCGCTGTACAGCCTGGGTCAGGTCGGTGAGCTCGCGCTGCTCGACGCCTTCGACGGCGACGTCGTCGTTCCCGGGCCGGTCGCCGACGCGGTCGACGTCGAACCCGCCGCCACGAACCTCGCGGAGTACCTCGACAGCGGGGTCGAGACGGCCGTCGACGAGGCCTTCGTCGACGGCGCACGGGCCGTCCTCGGGGCGAAAGACGTGGGCCCGGCCGAGACCGTCGTCGCGGGCGTGCTCGCTCACCGGGACCAGCGGGACCGCTCGGCGGTCGCCGTCGTCTCCGAGGACCGCACCGTCCGCCGCACCGCGCAGGGACTGGGCGCCGAGGTGACTAGCAGCTTCGGCGTGGTCGTTCGCGCCGCTATCGAAGACAAATACCTGAGCCCGGCCCAGGCAAAGCGTATCGTCCGTCGCATCGACCAGCACGGGATGCACCTGACCGGAGAACTGCGTGAGCGGGCGGTCGGCGAAGTGGCGGAGTAGGACGCTGGACAGCCGCGGGCGAGTACCAGCGAGTGAGCGGCTGCCTTTTTAGCGTAGATTTTTCAGCCGAGCGGTACCCGCAGCGAGAGTAACGAGCGAGGATACCCGAGGCTGAAAAAGGTACGCTGGCACGGGATGCACCTGACCGGAGAACTGCGTGAGCGGGCGGTCGGCGAAGTGGCAGAATAGCTTCCGGACAGATGTGAACGCGGGGAAACTGCGGTTCCGGTACGCAACCAAAACTATATTGCCATGAAATAGCAGGGTAGTGGTATGGCTCTCGACCGGCGCACGATACTCGCTGTTCTCAGTTCAGGGGTCGCCGCGAGCATCGCCGGCTGTAGCGACGACGGGACCGTCGGGACACCGAACGACGACGACGATGACGACGAGGAGGACTCGAACGGAACCGAACAGTCGAGCGAGACCGACGACTCCGGCTTCGAACTGGGCGAAACAGCGGTGTACCGGAACGACCAGGAAGAGCTGTCTTTCACCCCGATGAGCGCCCGCCTCCGGGACCTACTCGTGTACACGGGTTCGTATTCGAACTCGCTCTCCACGGAAGCCCCGGAGCAGGCCGGCCACACGTTCCTCACCATCGAGGTCGAGGCCGAGAACACCGGGAACGAACCGCTGTCACTGCCGGGCGACCCGGTACTCGTACTCGACGGGACACAGTACGAGACGACGTACACGGGCGCCTACTCTGGGACGGGGTACGACCAGTACCGGGAGATTCAGACGGGGGTGAGCGTCAGCGGCTGGCTCGTCTACGAAATCGAGCCCAGTGAGAGCGCCGCCAGACTCATCGCGAACTTCGATGAGTTCTCCGACTCGACTACGGCTGAGTGGGGCATCGACCTGGGGTCGCTGGACCGGGAGACGTGGGAGTACGAGAACTTATCCATGGGCGACCAGGCCGAGTTCGGGATCGAGGACCAGCGGTTCACCATCGGCCCGACGGCCATCCGCGAGACCCAGTCGTACACCTACACCTACAGTTCGGGGGGGTACGAGTACGAGGACGAGGCCGCCACTGGAAGCAAGTTCGTCCTCGTGACGATAGCCGCCGAAAACGTCGGTTCACAGCAGGTCGACGTGCCCGATACGTACGATATGTCACTCATCGCCGGCAACTCCCAGTACAGCGCAGGCTACTATTCGGGCCAGGGCGGGTACGAAGGCGGGGAGATAGCCGCTGGCATCGTCCGCGACGGCCTCGTCGTCTTCGAGGTAGACGAGAGTGCCTCGTCCTACGAGCTACAGATAGAGCTGACCAACGACATCACCGCGAGCTGGAGTCTGTAACCGGCGTCACCGATTGCTCCTAACGGGATCGGAATTCGGCATAGATGCGTGGGTTTAACAGTGCGGACCCCGACCGGGCGAGTATGCAGGGTAACCTTCCGCCGGAAGCACAGGAGAAGCTCGAGGAGCTACAGGACCTTCAGGAGACCGCACAGCAGGTCGCGACACAGAAACAGCAGGCCGAGTCGACGCTGCAGGAGTCCAAGACCGCGCTGGACGAGCTCGACGACGTCGACGCCGACACCACGATGTACCGCGAGGTCGGCGAGCTGCTCGTGAAGACGGACCTCGACGAGGCCCGCGAGGACCTCGAAGAGAAGGTCAGCAACCTCGAAGTCCGCGTTGAGACCCTCGAGAAGCAGGAAGAGCGCGTCCAGGAGCAGTTCGAAGAGCTCCAGGGTGAGCTCCAGCAGATGCTCGGTGGCGGCCCGGCAGGCGGCCCCGGCGCCGGCGCGTAATAGTGAATATTGTAGATTATTTCCGGATAGCGCCGACCCCTGGGTCGGCGCGTCCCGGTAAATCGCTACAGGAATCACTATAAGCCGATGGCGACCGACGACGAGGTCGTAGAGACGGCCGCCGACGCGGCCGAAGACGTCATCTTTGCTCGGCTCAGCGTGAGCGAGATCGAGGATTACGACGTGACCGTGACGTTCGAAGAGCGGGTGCTCGACGTGGACGTCTACGTCAAGGCACCGGACGCGAGCGCGGACGAAGAGCGGGTCGCCGACGACGCGGCGCTGGCAGCACGCGGCGCGGTCGACGAGCTCCTCAACGGCTGACGTAGCCATCGACAATCGGGCCTACCGGTTCGCACGGTATCGTGCGAACCGTGTGCGGTTCGTGTCGATGGCTACGTCAGGTTCTGTCGCTCGCGAACCCGGTTCTGAAAGCGATCCAGCCCAGGACGCTGACGAACAGAATCGGGGGGAGAATCATGAAGCCCCATAGCGGGTCCAGCCCCCAGCCCAGCAAGAGGACGAGGTCGAACAGGCCGATGGCGACGAACGGCGCGATGTACAGCGTCGCCTTCTTTCGGGTCATCCCCTCGACGAGACCCTCGTCGTCGTCCTCCAGTAAGTCCGCCGTCGTCCGCTCGGTGGGCTGGTCGAGGCCGGACTCAGCGGTGTCGTCCATACCGTGACTGGGGGCGCCACGGCCAAAAGTATCGCGCTCCGTCGGTCCGGCGTTCGGACGAGTCAGCTATCGAGGTCGGCAATCGTCGCCTGCTGGCCGGCCCGCACGTCGCCCGCCTCGCGGAAGCGCCGGCCGACGAGATAGCCGTCGGCGTCGTCGTCGGCCCAGGCGGGGGCGTCCTGGACCCAGACCGTCGCGCCGACGCCCGAGCAGGCCCGCGCCCACTCGCGGGCCAGCGGTTTCGAGTAGAAAAGCCGGGTGGGGCCCTGGCGGTTGACCCACCGGCCGGCGCGGGCGCTGACACGGCGGGCCGACGGTTTCACCGCGACGAGATAGCCGTCGTCGGTCACAGCACAGTCGTGGCGCGCGACGGGTAAAACGACAGCGGGCTAGTTTTTCATACCTACACGCCGAAGCAGATTTACATGGAACACGAGGCCACGGTCGAGGGGGTCGGCGTCGGCGTCAGCGAGGAAGGGTCGGGGACGCCGGTCGTACTCCTGCGTGCGCGCGAGGAGATCGTCCCGATATTCGTCAGCACCGACCAGGCCCAGTCGATGCAACTCGCTATCGACGGCGAACCCTTCGAGCGGCCCCTGACCCACGACCTGCTCGTCGAGATGGTCGCGGAGTTCGGCGGCGCTATCGACCGTGTGCGCATCGACGACCTCACCGACGGCACCTTCTATGCGAAGATAGACACCGAACAGTATCTCGAGGACCGGCGCAAGGAGATGGTGTTCGACGCCCGCCCCTCCGACGGCATCGCCATCGCCCTGCGGGTGGACTGCCCGCTGGTCGTCTCCGACGAGGTGGTCGACGTGGCCGGCCGCTCGCCCGAGGAGTTCGACGCCGACGAGGAGCTGTAACGAGCCGTTCGGGTGTGAGTATCTGCAGGCGCCTGGGACGTAGCTGGGTCCGAGACTGAGAGTACGCTTTCGCCGTTCAGGCGCCGAAGGGCCCTATGGAGAACTCCGGTGAGGAGCGGCGAGTGGACCACGCCGCCGACGCGTCGCCGCTGCGACTGCTCGACCTCCTGATAACACGACTGGCCGAACCGGCGGCCGTGCTGGACGAATCGCTGCGTCTCGTCGCGGTCAACGACGCCTTCAGGACTGTCGCTGCCACCGATATCGACCCCGTTGGCGAACCACTGACCACCGCCGTCCCGACGCTGACAGTCGATGCCGTCGAAGGCAGTATCGAGGGCACCGACGAGTACGTGACCGCTCGGACCGGCGAGGCGCCGGACCGGTGGACCGAGTTCCGCGTCGACCGCTACGGTCCACACCGGCTCTGTATCGGCCGGGACGTCACCGCGCGGGAGGCACAGCGACAGCGCCTCGTCGAGCACGAACGCGTCCTCGATGCCATCCACGACGCCGTCTACACGCTGGACGAGGACGCGACTATCAGGTCCGTCAACGGCGCCGTGGAGTCGTTGACCGGCTACGACGCAGAGGAGCTGGTGGGTGCGAACGCGTCGCTGCTGCTCGACGAGGCGACCGTCGAACGCGGCCGGGCACTGACCCGGGAGCTGCGGGCCGGCACGCGGGAGGTCGCGACGATGACGGCCGAACTCACGACGGCCGACGGTGAGACCGTCCCCGTCGAGACACAGTTCTCGACCTGGCCCCGAGAGCGTGGCCCCGACCGGCACGTCGGCGTGCTCAGGGACGTCGCCGACCGGCAGGCGTTCGTCGAGACCCTCGCCGCGGTCCAGCAGGCGACCCAGGAACTGCTGGCCGCCGAGACGACCGAGGCAGTCGCCGAGCATATCGTCGAGACGGCGACCGACGTCCTGGGGCTGTCCGGGGCGACGCTGTATCTGTTCGACGTCCGCCGGAACGTGCTGTGGCCGGCGGGCAGCGCCGGCGCGGCCGGCCGTGACGAGCGAACGGCCATCAGTGGCGGCGCCGAAAGCGTCGTCCGCGAGGTGTTTCTGGAGGGGGCGGCCACGACGGTCGAGGGCGGCGACCGCTACCAGCCACTCGGCGACCACGGCGTGTTCCACACCGTCACGGGCGACCCGGGATCCAGTGACCGCGATGGCGCCACACCGGGCGACGAGCGACGCGGGGAGCTGGTCGAGCTCCTCGCCGAGAGCGCCAGGGCCGCGCTCGAACGGCTCGACCGCGAGGCGATGCTCCGGGAGCGCGACGCGAACCACCGCCAGCAGGCCGAGCGCGTCACCGAGCTGGAACGTGAGCTGTCGGTGGTGCGGCGGGTCCACAGGGTGCTCGCCGACGCCGACATGGTCGCCGATGTCGAGCGGGAGGTCTGTGCGGCGCTGACCGCGTCGTCGTGGCTGTCGTTCGCGTGGGTGGGGCGGACCGACGGCGAGCGCGTCGAGCCGCGGGCCTGGGCCGGCCACGGGTCGGAGTACCTCGAGGCAGTCGCGCTCGCGGTCGACGACCCCGACGCCCCGCCCGCCGTCCAGACGGCCGCCTCGAACCAGGTGACGGCCGTCGGGCGCGTCGCCGAGGCCATCAGGGAACGCCACTGGCGGCGGGCGGCAATCGCACGGGACTTCCAGGCGGTCATCAGCGTCCCGCTCCGGGCCGACGGCGTCGGCTACGGCGTCCTGACGGTGTACGCGAACCAGCCCGTCGAGTGGGGCGACTCGCTCACCCCGGTGTTCACCGAACTCGCCACGAGTGTCGCGGTGGCCGTCCGCGACCGCGAGCGGCGGACCCGCCTGGCCGCCGACAGCGGGGTCGAGCTGGACCTGACTGTCAGCGCGCCCGAGGACCCGCTGGAGCGGCTGGCGGCTGCGCTCGGGGAGACAGTGTGCTGTGCGGAGGCGATCCCGGTCGACGGGCCGACGACCCGGCTCTTCCTCTCGATTCCCGGGGTCGACAGCGACGCCGTCGCCGAGGCCGTCGACGGGATTCACTCGGTCGACCCGCCGGTCCCCGTCACCGACGGAAACCGCTACGAGCTGCACGTGCAGGAACCGACCGTCGTCGGCCAGGTGGTACGCCACGGCGGGCGCCTTGAAACCGCCTGTGTCTCGGACGGCGAGCTGACACTGACGGTCACCCTCGCGGCCGACACCGACGTGCGCACGTTCGCCGACCGGCTGGGGAGCAGCTGTGACCACGTCCAGCTGACCGCGCGCCGCCACCAGCCCGGCGAGAGCCGGCGGCGTGGCGGCATCCGTGAGTCGCTCGAATCGGCGCTGACCGACCGCCAGCTGGAAGCGCTCCGGACGGCCTACGGGAGCGGCTTCTTCGAGTGGCCCCGGGAGACGACCGGCGAGGGCGTCGCCGAGATGCTCGGCGTCGCCCAGCCGACGGTGAACCGCCATCTCAGAGTCAGCCAGCGGAAGCTGCTGGAGCTGGTCTTCGACGACGAATGAGGCTGCTATACACGTAGTGTCACCACACCGGCGTGGCTATCACGGTAGCCACAACCGGCTTTATCGCACCCTCGGTAGGGAGAGACAGCGAGTTCAGATTATGACAGGTAATTTCACCGACCGGGTCGTCCCGCCGACCGAACCACTGAGTCACGCCGCCGTCGTCGCCGTCGCGGATGCCAACGGCGTCGACCCGCTCGACCTGGACGAACGGCTCTACGACTGTATCGACCCGGACGCGCTGGACGCGCTGTTTACCCCCACAGGGACGGGTGCCTGCGGGACCGTCCAGTTCGTCATGGCCGGCTGCCACGTCGAGGTGTCTGCGGAGCGACGAGTGACGGTCGAACAGTTCTCCGAGGAACTCTCGACTGCCGAAGCGCGCGTATAGGTACCCGAAAAACGGCTCCAGCTTCTCTCGTGTTCGGTCCTCTAGTCGTCGGCGACCAGCGTCTCGCTGTCGTCGGCGACGAGCCGGTCCATCGCGTCGACCATCGCCCGCACCGAGGCCCGCGTGATGTCCGAGTCGCTGGCCGAGACGGCGACGCTGTCGTCCCCGCGGGACATCTCTATCGCCACGGTGACGATAGCGTCCGTCCCGCCGGTGATAGCGTCGACGTGGTAGTCTTCGAGGGTGGCGTTCGTGGTGTGAGAGAGGGCGTCCTCGGTCGCGTTCATCGCGGCGTCGACCGGGCCGGAGCCGACGGCGGCGGCCTTGCGCTCCTCGCCGTCGACCGAGAGTCGCACGCTCGCGGTCGGCGTGTCCGAGCCCGACACCGCAGTGAGGCCGAGCAGTTCGACGCGGCGGTCCCCCGCCTGGCCCGTGACCTCGTCGGCGATCGTCAGTAGATCGGCGTCGGTGACGCGCTTGCCGCGGTCGCCCAGCTCCTTGACGCGGCCGACGATCTCGTCGAGCTGGTCGTCGGTCGCGTCGACGTCGTGCTCCTCGAGGGCGGCCTCGACGCCGGCGCGGCCGGCGTGTTTCCCGAGCGCGAGGCGGCGCTCGCGGCCCACCTTCTCCGGCGCGTAGGGCTCGTACATCGCGTCGTCTTTCAGGGTGCCGTCGGTGTGGATGCCCGACTCGTGGGTGAAGGCGTTCTGGCCCACCACGGCTTTGTTCGGGGCGAGCTGGATGCCGGTGCGGTTGGCGATGAGCTTCGCGAGGTCGTACACCTCGGTGAGGTCCATCGACTCGACGCCGTAGCCGTGGTCAAGCGCGATGGCGACCTCTTCGAGGGCGACGTTGCCGGCACGCTCGCCGATGCCGTTGATGGTCCCGTGGACGAGATCCGCGCCCGCCGCGACAGAGACCAGGGCGTTCATCACGGCCAGCCCGAGGTCGTCGTGGGTGTGAGTGCTCACCGGGCCGAGTTCGGAGAGCCGGGAAACACACTCCAGGGCGCGGTCCGGCGTCGCGTGGCCGACGGTGTCGGCCCAGCAGATGCGGTCCGCGCCGGCGTCGAGCGCTGCTTCGAGCAGTTCCTCGAGGTAGTCGAGGTCCGCTCGTGAGCCGTCCTCGCCGATGACCTCGACCCAGAGGCCGTGGTCGGTGGCGTACTCGACGAGTTCGACCGTCGAGGCGACGTTGTCTTCGCGGGAGGTGCCGACCTTGTCCTCGACGTGGCGGTCACTCGCCGGGACGACGAGGTCGATGCCGTCGACGCCACACTCCAGTGCGAGGTCGATGTCGTTGCGAATACCGCGACAGAAACTCGTCACCGTCGCGTCGAGGTCGAGCTCGGCGACCCGCGAGATAGTCTCGCGCTCGCCGGGACCGGTGCAGGCGCTGCCGGCCTCGATGACGCCGATGTCGGCCGCGTCCAGTTTGCGGGCGATGGCGGCCTTGTCGTCGGGCGTCAGCGAGACGCCGGGCGCTTGCTCGCCGTCGCGCAGCGTCGTGTCCAGGAACTGTACGTCGTCTACCTCGTCGAGGGGACGCGTCGCTGGGTGGTCCCCGAACAGTGTGTGGTGGCTCACAGAAGATTCACTTCCATCACTCGGGGCGAATTTCACACCCAGTCGCCTCGCGGCGACTTCCTCTATCCTCCGTCGGGTGGTCCGACATAGTACCCGGTACTGGGACGTTCATGGTCTTTAGTCTGGCGGATGCGATTCGAGGCCGGATTCAGGACTCGACGACCACCGTATCGCCCACCTCGACGCCGTCGGCGGCCCCCGCCGGCAGTTCGATGACGGTGTCGGCCTTCGCGTAGTCGATGGAGCGCCACGGATGCATCGTCCGGACCTTGCGGACCTCACCCTCGGCCAGCCAGACCACGTCGGTGGGGAAGCGAACGAACAGCATATGGATGACCCGCCGGCGCACCGCGCCGAAGGGCCAGGAGGGTTCGAACGTGAAGACCAGCGCGTAGTCGTCGGGAATCGACCGGCGGAACATCAGCCCCTTGGACTTCTGGAGCATCGTCGTCGCCGTGTGAACGTTCGTCGCGAGCACGGCGGCTGAGCCATCAGGGTCGTGGACGATGCGCATATGGCGGGCGACGGGGTGTGGTCAAAAAAGCGTTCCGTCAGACGGGGTCTCAGACCTCGTCGATTGTGGTCTCGTGGTTCGGCGCGATACTGTCGAGCGTGGTCCGAGTGGCGACGTTTACGGCGTCTGTACACCGGCTGATATTCTGTCCCGGGCCGCCGCCGTCGAGCAGCGTGACGATGGAGAAGCTGTAGTACCGCGCCTCGCCGTCACCGTAGGGGAGATGGGTGTTGTAGCTGCGCACGTCGACGTTCGGGAACTCGACGAACTCGACCGTCTCGCCATTGAACTCGGTCTCGTAGGTGACGCCGTTGTCCTCCTGGTTGTCGCGGAGGAACTGGGTGGTCTCCGCGGCCTCGTCGGCCGTCACGGGCGACAGCGACTGCGCGACCCGGACCGTGGCGTCGGACTCGTCGCCGTCGGCGTTCGTCAACGTCGGGCTGACCACGCGCTGAGCGCGGGACCCGCCGTTGGTGAACGGCTCCTCGACGGTCCAGCTGTCGACGTAGTCGTAACTGAAGACGAACGGGGTCCCGGCGGTGTCGTAGGCGGTCGCCGTGCCGGTGAGCGGCGCACAGAACGGGTCCGAACTGGCGGCCGCCGTCGGCGTAGTGGTGTCGGTAGCAGTCGAGGTCGCCGTCGAGCCAGCGGCGTCGCCGTCGGCGGACCCGTCGCCACCGAAACAGCCCGCGACGCCGACGACTGTGCCGGCCGCCATCGAGGCGAGGAAGCGCCGCCGGGTGGTATCGCGGTCCACGCTCACACCTCGTCGATAGTCGAGTCGGGATTCGGTCGCAGGCTCCGGCGAACGGTCTCGATGCCCTCGACCGTGGCGTCGACACAGAGTTCGCGGGCGACGTTGTCGTCGTCGAGCCGGAAGATGGTCGTCCGGAGCTCCAGAGTGACCGGGTAGTAGCGCGCGTCGCCGCCGCCGTAGGGGAGCCAGGTCTCGTAGTACGGGAGGGCGGCGTCGGCGAAGCCGACGAACCGGACGGTCTCGCCGCCGAACTCCTGTTCGTCGAGGACCTCGGCGACGGCGTAGTCCCCGCTCGTCCGGTCCGCGACGGCCTCGTCGACCTCCGCCGCGGTCAGGGGGTCGAACCGCTGTCCGACACTGACGCTGGCGCTCTCGGTCGAGCCGTCCACCGAAACCATCGGACTCGCGATGCCCTGTATCCGGCCGCCCGGCCCCTCAAGTGGGTCGTCGACCGTCCAGGAGTCGACGTAGTCGAACCCGAAGACGTACGGCGTGTCGCTCACGTCGTATGGCGTCGGCGAGCCGGTCAGGCGCCCGCAGTTCGGGCCCGGGCTGTCGTTGGGCGTTCCCGCACCGCCAGTCCCGGCCGTCGTCCCCGGTGAGGTGCCGCCGGTGTCGTCGTTAGCTGGACTGTCGGCGTCGGACCCGCCGCCGGAACAGCCCGCGAGACCGGTCGCCGCCGCCGTCGTCATACCGAACAGTAATTTCCGTCGTGAGAGACCGTTCATACGACCGGTCTGGGACGAGGACTCCTTAGTGTACCCCGTGTACCAGCGTTCACGGTGTGAACAGGCCGTCGCAGGTCACCCGTCCGCGTCGGCCCCGAAACTGTCGGCAGATATCGGCGTCGCGTCCGCGCTGAGGCGCTCGAACTCCGCCCGGAGCCACGTCCGCACCGCCGGTGCGTCGCTGCAGACGATTCCGCGCGGGACGCCCGCCTCGTCGTCGGCCGAGATAGCCACGATGTCCTCGAACATGGCCGCCTGAAACGGGACCGAGGGCCGCTCGGACAGCGCCAGCCCGCCGGCCGCGACCGCGCTGGCGATGCGGTCCCGAACGGCCTCGTCGGCGCGCATCGCCGCGGCGAGGTCGGTCGTGACGACCCCCCTCGTGTGGTGGTCGCCCGCACGCGTAGCCGCTTCCTGAGCGGCGACGATTTCGGGGTCGACGGCGTGGACGACCATCGTCACCTCGACCGCGTCGGCGAACAGCTCTCGGAGCCTGGTGAAGTGTCGGCTCGGGTCCGTCGCGTCGGGGACCACGAGTTCGGCGTCGGACAGGGCAGTCAGCTCGAAGTCGAAACGCTCGACGGGCAGATACGGGAGCAGGGGCTCGAGACGGCGGGTGGTCTCGACGGTGTCCCGGAACTGTTCGTAGGCCCCAGACACCGCACGCCCGGCGCTGGTCGCTCGATAGCTCCCGTCGGTCTGTGTGACCCAGCCGCGGTCGACTAAATCGCCGGTGATGCGACCGACCGTGACGCGGGAGGCCCCGATCCGCTCGCGCAGCTCGGCGCGGGTCGCTGGCGCCTCGGTCAGTTCGGCCAGCACCGCGGCGCGGTTCGGCGACCGGACGAGGAAGGCGACGTCGTCGGCGCTCATGACAGTGACGCCAGGGCGAGCGATATTAAGTGGTTCTGCCGCGGGGGGACAGTTTGAGGTGGCCCGGGGCCGGACGACGGGTATGGAGAAGGCACCGGGCGGGACGAGCGTCGGCGTCTCGGACCCCTACGACCACGTCGACCGGTGTGACTTCGTCACCGACGAGGGCAAGTGCCGGTGGGCGCGCGAACACGGCCACCACGACCCGGAGTTTGCGAACGCCCGCAGCGCCGAGGAGTTCCGCTGTCCAGCGGCGATTGGTCCCGACGGGAGTCCCGAGGACGCCGAGTGGGAGTGGACCGACTGCCCGCACTTCCGGTGTCAGAACCGGGAGCGGGAGTGCAGTCGCTGCGGGCTCGAAGAGCGCCGCATCGCCCACGACGACTCGCGGCCGCTGCTGGAGGAACACCACCTCTCCTACAGCGAGTCCGCGAGCGACGACGAGCTGAGCCACGAGATAACCGTCTTCCTCTGTCGGTGGTGTCACGCGAAGGTCCACAACTCCTGGGCACGCATCGACGACGACGCCAGCCCGGACCCGGAGGCTATCGCCGAGCAGGAGGGGAGAAAGAGCCAGGAACACTCGGAGCTGGGTTTTCAGTCCGCCGCCGACCGGTACGACGGCGACGACGAGGAACAGTGACGACGCCCTGGGAGCTATCAGGAAATATATACGGCCTGCTAGCGTCGTACCCCTCAATGACCCACATCGTCGTCATCGACAACCACGGCCAGTTCACCCATCTGGAGCAGCGCGCGCTCCGGGACATGGGCGTGGACGTGGAACTGCTCGACAACGACACGCCGCCCGAAGAGATCGACGCCGACGGCATCGTCCTCTCCGGTGGCCCGGACATGGACGACATCGGCAACTGCCCCGACTACCTCGACCTGGACGTTCCAGTCCTGGGGATCTGTCTGGGGATGCAGCTCATCGCGGACCAGCTGGGCGGCACCGTCGGCGGCGGCGAGTACGGCGGCTACGCCGACGTCACCGTCGAGATTATCGAGGACGAGGACCCGCTCGTCGGCTCGCTCGCCCCGGAGACCCGCGTCTGGGCGAGCCACGCCGACGAAGTGAAGGAAGTGCCCGAGGGCTTTACCCGGACCGCGACCTCAGACGTCTGTGGCGTCGAGGCGATGAGCGACACCGACCGCAACCTCTTTGGCGTCCAGTGGCACCCCGAGGTCGCCCACACCGAGGAGGGCGAGGCCGTCTTCGAGAACTTCCTCGCAGTCTGTGACCAGCAGTCGGCGCCCCGGCAGTAGGGCGGCCCGCTGTCGGCCGATTTTGACGGCGTCGACTGGAGCGGCTGGATTTATATAGCGCGGCTGGATGTGATAAATAAATGACTGCCACACAGGGGAATCTTGCGAGCCTCTCCCGGTTCATCTTCCGGGCCCCGAACTGGTACGCCAGTCTCGCCTTTGCGCTGTTCATCGCGGCACTGACCGGCGTCGCGGCCTTCGACTCGCGGTTCGTGCTCGACGACGCCTGGCAGGGGATCTTCTTCATCGGGCTGCCGACGGCCATCGCCGGCGCGGTGACGCCGTGGGTCGACCGCCGGATGGGCGGCCAGCTCACCCCGAACCGGGCCTCGCTGCTCGCGCTCGTCTGTGAGTGTATCACCATCGCCTTCCTGACGGTAGCGGGCGTCATCGCGGTCGTCAGCTCCCGGCTCGGCGCGAACTTCGTCTTCGACGTCCTGCTGGTGGCACTGGCCTCCATCTTCGCGTTCCGGCTGCTCATCCTGCTGGCCGTCTCGCGGTACAGCTTCCTGCGGGCGGTCGTGCCGGCCAGCGTCCAGACCGCCGCCGCGGCGGGTATGCTGGCGGTCTACGGTGGGACGACCACCTACATCCTCGACGACCCCCAGCTCCAGGACATACTGGCCCGCACGGAGCAGGCGCCGCCGGCACTGCAGGGGTTTATCCCGGCCGATTTCGTCCTGCTCGCGGTCATCTGCCTGCTGTACGCGGGGGCCGTGTGGGTGTTCCTGGTCGCCATCGACCGACCGTGGCGCTCCTCGCTCGGCGTCTCGGCGCTCGACTTCCTGCGGGGCTTCGTCGGCTACCTCGCGGAGGGGTCGGACGAACTGGAGACGTTCTTCGAGGACATCGGCGAGGAGGCCATCGTCCCCGTCACCGTCCTCGCGGTCCGCCGGCCCGACGGCGAGGAGAAGGCCCGCTTCGTCCTGCCGATGATACACCCCGGTCCGATGGGTGAGATCGGCGGCGGCAACCTGCCAAAGCGGGTCGCCGAGGTCGCCGACGGGGTCGCCTTCCCGCCCCACGCCACCGCGGGCCACGACTTCAACCTCGTCACCGAGAGCGAGGTCGACACCATCCTCGACGCGGCCGAGAGCGCCTTCGAGGACATCGAGTACAGCGACGAGGCGACCGCGGGCCACCGCCACGAGGAGGGCGAAGCGAGCCTGCTCGGACAGGCCTTCGGCGACGACGCGATGGTCGTGACGACGTACTCGCCGGGGTGTGCCGACGACGTGGACTACGCGGTCGGGCTCTCGGCGATGGCCGAAGCCAGAAGCGGCGGGTTAGAGGACGTCTTGCTGGTCGACGCCCACAACTGCAACGACGGGCTGGAGGGCGACGACCTGGGCCACGTCGTCCCGGGGAGTCAGCGCTCCTTCGACATGATACACGGGGCTGGCCAGCTCGGCGAGACACTCGCCGGCGCCGAGCGGGGCCAGCTCCGCTGTGGGGCCTCCTGGGCGGAGACCGACTGGGTACCGCAGGAAGGTATCGGCCCGCTGGGCATCCGGGTCGCCGTCTTCGAGGTCGGCGACACGCGGACGGCCTACGTCCTCATCGACGGCAACAACATGGAGCCCGGCCTGCGCGAGCGCATCCTCGACGCCGTCGGGGACGTGGACGCGGTGGAGGTGATGACCAGCGACACGCACATCGTCAACACGATCGAGGCGGAGAACCAGGTCGGCCAGGCCATCCCCGAGAGCGAGGTCATAGAGCGGATAACGGCGCTCGTCGACGACGCAATCGCGGACCTCGAACCGGTCGAGGCCGGGATGGCGAGCGAACGGGCGGAGGTGACGGTCTTCGGCAACGACCGCACCGAGACGCTGGCCTCGACGGCCAACGCGATGGTGTCGCTTGGCGGCGCGCTGGCGGCGGCGTTCGTGCTGGCGGTCATGGCCGTCAGCGTCCTCATCTTCCTCGTCGCCGGCGTCTGACCCAGCTAGCGTGAAAAAGACCCGGACGACTCGCTACGCTCGTGAGTTGTGTCGGTGAGACGCCGAGGAGGAGATTTGAACGAGCCGAGACGGTCCTGCACGCCTCACTTCGTTCGGCGCGCGGGCTGTGACTCGTCGGCGCAAATCTCCGCGTGTCCGTTTGCTGGCGCTGGTGACTCGCTGCGCTCGTCGGTTGTGCTGCACAGAAACGCCGAGGAGGAGATTTGAACTCCTGAGTCCGTGAGGACAGTTGCTTTCGAGGCAACCGCCTTGGCCAGGCTAGGCTACCTCGGCTCACTTGCACGTTCCGCCGTCTGCTCTTTAGGCGTTTCGATTGGTCGAGTGACTCGGTAGCATAGGGCAGCGTCAGTCCTCGGCGTTGCCGTACCCCCCGCCGCCGGGCGTCTCGACGCGGACCGTCGTCCCGGCGTCGACCTCGCGGGTCACCTTCGCGGGCACCGCTTCGCCGTCGACGAGATTTCGACCGCAGGCGCCCTCGGCCCCGCCCGCCAGCCCCCACGGCGCGTGTCTGCGGCGCTCGGTCAGCAGCGAGACGGTGGCGTCCGTCTCGACGGTGAGTTCCCGGACCAGCCCGTCACCGCCCGACTGTCGCCCGGCCCCACCGCTGTCTCCCCGGAGAGAGTATTCCTCGACGCGCAGCGGGTAGGCGACCTCCAGTGCCTCGACAGGGGTGTTCAGCGTGTTCGTCATGCCGACCTGCACCCCACTCGGACCGTCGGCCCCGGCGCTCGCGCCCATCCCGCCGCCGATGGTCTCGTAGTAGCTGAAATCGCTACCGCCGACGACGAGGTTGTTCATCGTCCCCTGGCCGGCGGCGGGGACGCGGTCGGGGACCGCCTCGGCCAGCGCCCGGAAGACCACGTCGGCGACCCGCTGGCTCGTCTCGACGTTGCCCCCCACGACGGCCGCCGGCGGCTCGGGATTGAGCAGCGTGCCCGCGGGCGCAGAGACCTCGATGGGGTCGTAGCAGCCGGCGTTGGGCGGTACGTCCGGGTCGGTCACCGAGCGGACGGCGAAGTACACCGCGCTCTTGGCGACCGACAGCGGCGCGTTGACGTTGCCCGCGACCTGGGGCGCTGTGCCCGAGAAATCGACCGAGAGCGAGCGCCCGTCGACCGTGACCGTCACTTCGATGGGGACGTCGGCGTCGGTGACGCCGTCGCCCTCCAGCTGGTCGGTCGCGGTGTAGCGGCCGTCCGGGAACGCCGCCAGTTCCGTCTCGACGCGCTTTCGGGAGTAGTCGCGCACCGCGTCGAACGCCGCCAGCAACCGCTCGCCGTGGTCGGCCAGGAGCTCGCCGAGGCGCTCGGCGCCCTGCTCGTTCGCGCCCAGCTGGGCCCGCAGGTCGGCCCGCCGCTGGGCCGGGTTGCGGACGTTCGCCGCGATGAGCTCCCAGACGGCGTCGACGCGCTCGCCGCCGGCGACGAGCCGCGTGGGTGGGATGCGCAGTCCCTCCTGCTGGATGTCGCGGGCACCAGCCGGCATGCTCCCGGGCGCCATCCCGCCCACGTCGGCGTGGTGGGCCCGCGAGACGGCGTAGCCGACGATATCGTCGTCGGGGACGACAGGTGAGACGAGCGTCACGTCCGGCAGGTGGGTCCCGCCGGCGAAGGGGTCGTTCAGGACGAACACGTCGCCGGGCTCGGGGTCCCGGTCGAGCACGGCGTCGACGGCTTCCGGCATCGCACCCAGGTGGACCGGGATGTGTTCGGCCTGGGCGACGAGTCGCCCCGCGGCGTCGAACAGCGCCGTCGAGCAGTCCCGGCGCTCGGTGATGTTCGGCGAGAACGCCCCCCGCACCAGGACCTCGCCCATCTCCTCGGCGACACTCTCGAGCTGGTTGCGGAGTATCTCCAGCTCTATCGCGTCAATGTCGTGGGTGGTGTCGTCGGCAGTCATGCGCGTCCCTCCTGTCGCGTCCGCTCCAGTCGAAGCGTCCCCCGCTCGTCGACGGTCAGTGACCACCCCGGCGGCACGACCACGGTGCTCTCGCTGCCGGCGACGACGGCCGGGCCGGACCGCTCCTCGCCCGTCGCCAGCGTGTCCCACGACAGCACCGGCGTCTCGGAGAACTCGCCGTCGAAGGAAACGTCCCGGCACTGTCGGTCGGCGTCCTCCCCGCGCCCGTGGCCGATAGCGGGCAACTCGTGCCCAACGGTCGCGGTCGCCCGGAGCGTGACGAGTTCGACGGGCGCGTCGAGGCGGTAGCCGTGGGCCCGCTCGTGGGCGGCGTGGAACCGGTCGGTGACGGCCGCGGGCTCGAACCGCTCGACAGCCACCCCGAGTTCGTGGCTCTGGCCGACGTAGCGACAGTCGGCCTCGAACGTGACAGTGGCGGCCTCGGCCGTCGCCGTCTCGTCCAGCACCCGGGACTCGAGCTCCTCGAGCACGCCCCGGACGGCCCCGGGGTCGGCCGCGTCGAGTCGCGTCCGGTAAGTTCGGACGGCGTCGTGGCGTTCGTCGGCCGCCAGCAGCCCCAGGGCGGAGAGGACGCCACTGGCCCGCGGGACCACGACCGTTTCGACGCCCAGCCGGTCCGCGAGCGCGGCGGCGTGCATCGGCCCGGCGCCACCGAAAGCCGCGATAGCGAACTCGCGGGGGTCGTGGCCGCGCTCGGCCGTCACCGAGCGGATCGTCCGGGTCATCGTCGCGTTGGCGACGCGGTAGACGCCGCGGGCCGCCGCGAGCGGCCCGTCGAGGTCCGCATCGGTCGCGAGGTCGGTCAGGGCCGCCCGGGCCGCGTCGGCGTCGAGGTCGACGTCGCCCCCCAGTGTCGTCTCGGGTCCGAGATAGCCCAGGACGAGCGCGGCGTCGGTCACGGTCGGGTCGGTGCTGCCGCGGCCGTAACAGGCCGGGCCGGGCTCGGCGCCGGCCGATTCGGGGCCGACGCGCAGCGCGCCCCCCGAATCGACCCACGCGATGGAGCCCCCGCCGGCGCCGACGGTCTCGACGTCGACCATCGGGACCCTGACTGGTCGGTCGCCCACGTCGGCGTCGGTGGTGCGCTCGACGCCGCCCTGTCGAACGAGCGAGACATCGCTTGAGGTCCCGCCCATGTCGAAGGTCACGAGGCCGGCGGCGTCCGCGGGCTCGAACGCGCTGGCGCCGACGACGCCCGCGGCCGGTCCCGACAGCGCCGTCGTCACGGGGTTCTCCCGGACGGTCTCGACGTCGGCGATACCGCCGTTTGACTGCATCACGCGCGGGGCCGGGAGCCCGAGCTCGCGGGCCTCCGTTTCGAGCCGTCCGAGATAGGTGGCAAGCACCGGCGTCACGAAGGCGTCGGCCACCGTCGTCGCGGTGCGCTCGTACTCGCGGAACGCGCCAAGCACCTCGTGGCCCGCCGAAACGGGGACGTCGAGTTCCTCGCGCAGTAGCTCGGCGACGCGGCGCTCGTTCTCGGGGCGGGCATAGGCGTGCAGCAGCGACACCGCGACGGCGTCGGCGTCGATATCGTCCGCGATGTCACGGACCGCCTCGGGGTCGACCGGTCGCTCGATACCTTCGGGGGTCGTCCGCTCGTCGAGTTCGTACCGCCGCGCGTCGGGCACGAGCGGGGCCGGCCGGGCGACCGACTGGTCGTACAGGTCGGGCCGGGCCTGGCGACCGATGGCGAGGACGTCGCCAAAGCCCGCGGTGGTCACCAGCGCCGTCTCGGCGCCGTCGGTCTCGAGCAGGGCGTTCGTCGCGACGGTCATCGCGTGGCGGAACCGGTCGACGTCGCCGGGTTCGGTACCGGCGGCCGCGCAGGCCGCCTCGACACCCCTCAGGACACCCTCCTGCTGTGGCGTCGTCGAGGGGACCTTCGCCGTCGTCAGCCCGTCCGGGCCCACCAGCACCACGTCGGTGAAAGTGCCGCCGACGTCGACGCCGACACGTACCGAATCGTCCATGGCCCGTCTGCGGTCGCCCGCGGTAAAAACGCCTAGTTCCAGGTCCAGGCCGAATCGAGCGCGTACCGGTACAGGCCGGTCACGCCGATAGCGACACCATTTGCGACGAGTATCTCGGCGCTTCCGCCGGCAGCCCCGAGCCCGTCACCGAGATACTCGGCACCACTGCCGAGTGTCAATAACACGTAGAGGATGCCCAGTTGCAGCGGGATGGCCGTCCCCCGGACGAGGTTCGTCTTGCCCAGTCCGACGAGATACTCCCGCCTCGAGGAGTGTCGCGACCGGTGGAACGTCCAGGCGTTGTTCAGCACGTACTGGAGCAGGATGGTCAGCTCGATGGCGGCGAAGGCGCTCGCGTAGACGTTCAGTCCACCGAGGTCGACGAACAGCCACAGGAGCGCGGTCTGGACACTGGCGGCCGTCACCCCCACCAGAAAGAACCGAACGAGCCGCTCTCGTCTCGGCGACGTGGCGACGGCGAACGACATGAGACCCTATTTATATCCGAGCGCCTTTAAACGTGCCGTTATCTCGTCAGATTCCCCGCCCTGACCGCGCTGCCCGTCTTCAGGCGCCGAATCCAGCCTGTCGACGTGGTCGCTGACAGCCCCCGACAGCCGGTCCAGCACTGGGGGCGGGGCCGCCTCGTCGGTGGCCTCGGCACAGAGATCGCGGCGTTCCTCGGGGTCGCTGCGCCGGTCGTACAGCTCCCGGTGGCCCGACGCCGTGTGTTCGATGTACGTCCAGCGGGCGTCCCGAGCGCTGACGAGCAGCTCGCCGTCCTCGCGGTGGCGTGGAATCGGCTGCGTCGTGACGCTGTCGCCCCGAACCGCCACGGAGATGATCGGCCCGCGCCCCTCGATATCCTCCCCGTCGAGGGCCGGAGCGACGCTCTCGCCCGCCCACGCCTCGGCCGGGTCGACGTCCAGCAGGTCACACACCGTCGGCGGAATCACGTCGAGCCCGACGGGTTCGTGGACGGCCCCGGCATCGCCGTCGGGGTGGGTAACGAACAGCGGGACGTCGATGAGTTCCCGATAGAGCTTGGGGTAGTGAGAGAGGTGACCGTGGTCGAGGAACTCCTCGCCGTGGTCGCCCGCGACGACGATAGCGGTCTCGTCGGCGACCCCCTCGGTCTCCAGCGTCTCCAGCAGCCGCCCGACGCTCGCGTCGACCTGCCTGACGGTGCCGTCGTACAGCGTCCGGAGCGTCCCGAGCGTGCGCTCGTCGACGTCCCACCCCATCCCGGTCCGGAAGTGCGACCACAGCATCCCGAACAGGCCGAAGTGAGTGTCCGACACTTCCCGGAGGTGCCGCGGCGCCGGGACGTACGGGGTGTGGGTGTCCATGTAGTGGACCCACAGGAAGAAGCCGTCGTTGGCCTTCAGGAACTCGGTCGCGTGGTCCTCCAGTTCCCCCATCCGGGAGGCGTCGGCCACCGGCCGGTCGTCGTCGCCGCCGCCGAGGACGCTCGCCGCCCGGCGGAACGGGGAGGTCCCGAGCTGGACCCACCCCTGGATGGTCGGGTGTCTGGCGAGGAAGCCGCTGCCGTCGACGAACGGCTCGAACTCGTCGAAACCGCGGTCGTACCCCCAGTGGTCGGTCAGGAAGCCGTTAGCGGCGTTGAACCCGCCCGTCGACACGCCGGCGTCGGAGAGCTGTTCGGCCAGCGTCGGCGTCGAAGCCACGCCGATGTCCGGCCCCTCGTCGAACACCGGCCGTGAGCCGTGGATGGACGGAAAGGAGAAGGGGGTCCAGTTGCCCTGAGCCTTGGCGTTCTCGAAGGTGACGCCGGCGGCGGCGAGGTCGTCCAGCACCGGCGAGGCGCTGTCTTCGCCCCCCAGCGCGTCCTGACGGAGGGAGTCGATGGTGACGAGGACGACGTTGTCCACCGCGGCCGGCAACTACGTCACCTCCGGTCGCTGGTGGGGACAGACGGCGACGGCGCGAGAGACCGAGTCCCCTCGCCCGTCACAGCACGAATCGTTCATACCCGTCTACATTGGGTACGCGATACTGAAGCTTCTGGTTGCAACTATCCGAGCGGCCGCCGCGTGGGGCTTCAGTCGATATTTAATCTTTCGGCGGGGCTTTATTCCAGTCGACCGGAGGAAAAATGCATGCGTTCGAACTGCCCTCCCGTGAAGGACCGACCGTCGGCCCTTCACACACAGTCGTACCGTTCGAAACCAACTCCCTCGGAGGGAGGGCGATGACTGACCGCGCACTCGCGCTCGCGGGGCTGGTCGCGGCGGTGGCCGTGGTCGGCGTGGCGCCGGCCGTCGCACAGACGGCGAACACCACCCTCGACGAGGACCGCCTCCCATTGGCCTCGGCCGACCAGCAGGTCATCAGTGGCGAGACGTCGCTCGAACCGGGGACCGCGCTCGAAGTCACCGTGGATTCGAAGGACCCGGAGAACCCGATCTTTATCCGGCCCACCGCCTACGTGACCGAGAACGGCACCTTCGCGGTCGCGGTGGATATGCGGCCGCTCCCGGCGGGGTCCGACTACGAGATATCGGTCCGTGGTGACGGTCGGACGCTGCTGGAGCGGACCGGGACCGTCGCCGCCTGTTCGGGCAACTGCACCGACAGCGTTCCCGAGCTGCCCGACGAGCCGGCGTCCGAACAGACACAGTCCGACACGAACGGTAGCGTCGAGCCGGACGAAGAGCCTCCCGAGGCCACGACGCCCAGCTTCGAGGACCATATCTACCTGACAGAGCCCAACGGGACGGCCCGAATCGTCGTCCAGATGGCAAACGACTCGGTCGTTACGGTTAGCATCGGCGGCCCCGAGACGGGCTACCAGGTAAACGCGACGGCCCGGGACGGCAACGGCGACGGCCGCGTCACGCTCGTGTTCGACGCCCACGCGGCCGGGCTGTCCGGCGAGACGCTCACCGCCGGGGACGACGCCGACGCGGTGACGGTCGTCCCCGGCTCCGAAGTCACCCGAGAGACGCGCATCGACCCCGTCGACTACGACCTCGACATCTACCGGGGCACCGACGTCAGCGGCGTGTCGCTGTACAACGGAAGCCTCTCTGTCACCGACCTGGCTGTCGAGCGGCGGGGGCAACAGCCGCCCACCGCGACACCGACAGCCACCGCGGCGGCGACGCCCGCTAACGGCGGCTCCGGGCCCGCGGGAGCCGGCGCGCTCGCCGTCGGCGGCGTCGTCGGTATCGCCGGTGTGACGCTCCTCGTCCGGTCGTTCCTGTCCTGACGGACACCCGTCTGCGGTTCGGTCTTTTTTGCTGCCCGTCGAACCAGGCCTACCCGGAGCGCCGACGGCTCGAAAGCGCTATCACTGCCACCAGCACGAGACAGGCACAGAAAAAGAGGACGCCGGGCTCGACGACCTCGAAGACCAGCCACGCCAGTGACCCCGCCGGGTCCGTCTGTGGCGCGGTCGGACTGGCCGAGCCGACGGTCCTGCTCCCGGCCCGCGGGGAGGCCAGGCGCTCGGCGCCCCACTGGACGAGCAGGCTCGCGACGCCCAGCAGCCCCAGCCCGGCGACGATATCGCCCAGCGACCGCTCGATAGGCGAGCGAAGGTCCCGGTTGCCCACCAGCACGATTGGGTCGCTGGCTGGCCCGTAGACGGTCATCTCGTTGCCTTTCTCCGAGTAAATCGTCTCGACCGGTTCGACGAGTTCGGCCGCTTGGAGGTTCGAGAGGTGGTAGTGGACGTTCTGGAGAGAGGTGTCACAGCGGCGGGCGATCTCCGAGGGGGTCGCCGGCTCCTCGAACAGGGCCCGGAACAGCGAGCGTCCGGTGTCCGAGGCGAGTGCGTCGAGTACGTCGTCGGCGTCCTCGGCGTCGACGTCGAGGACGCGGGGCCGTTCGTCCGCCGACGCCGTTCGGTCCTGTAGCCGATCGATGAGTCCCGACATAGTCGATGCCGGTACGTGCCGCCCCGACACACATAGCCCTTCGGCAGGGTTAAATCCCGATTTAACCGCTCGCGGTGGTGTTGGCCGCGGCCCGGACGGCCCGGACCGGAGCGACCACGCCGTGGCCCGACGCCGAGTCGACGCCCGGTGGACCGACGTCGGTGGCCGTGAGTTCGACCAGAAGTTCGGCGCGGGCCGGCGAGAGCCGACCGTCGGCGTCCAGCATGAGTGCCACCAGCCCGCCGACGTACGGCGTGGCCGCCGACGAGCCGACGAACCCGCCGTCAGTCAGGGCGGCAAACCGGCGGTCGGGCGCGACGACGTCGACGCCGACGCGGCCGTCGGCCGTCGGCCCTCGCGAACTGAACGGCTCCACCCGTCCGCTCGCGTTGTCGTACGCGCCGACGGTGAGGACGCCGCGGGCCGTCCCGGGCGCGACGACGCTGCCGCGGGAGGTCGGACGGGCGAACTCGTGGGTCGGCGAGACGAGGCGAAGCCGCGCTCCGGTCGGCTCCGGCGGGCCGCGAATCGCCAGCGCGTACTCCCCGGGCGGAACCTCGGTGACGATGCGCTCGTTTGGCGTCCCGTCGGCCCGGAAGGGCCGTGAGCGGGCGACCAGTCGCGAGCCCGGCACGTCGGTCCGGTACAGTTCGACGGTGTAGTCGGTCCCGGCGTGTTCGCGGTCCCACGAGAGCCACACCGTCACCTCGCTCGGCCCGCTGAGGGCCATGCGCTCGCGGCCGTCGGCGACGGCGACAGTGCCGTTGGCGGTCCGTGCGTCGTCGCGCCCGCGCCAGTGAGAGTCCGCGAGGTTGCCGGTCGGCGCGACCACGACGACGCCGGCCTCGACTGCCCGCCGGGAAGCGGTGCCGACCGTCCCGCTGCCGTCGCCCGGCCGGCCGTAGAACGACACCGGTGCGACGACGACGTCGACATCCTGCTCGCGGAGCCACCCGACGGCGCGTCCGTAGCTGTCGATGCCGTCGACAGTCGCGAGATACAGGTCGGCCTCCGGGGCGGTTCGAGCCACGACGGTCGCCGCGGCGGTACCGTGGCCACCGGTGGCGACCGGCCCGCGCCCGAACGTGCGGGTCGCCCGCACCCGACCGGACAGAGCGCCAGCGTCGCTGTCGAACGCAGTTACGTCGACGACCCCGACCGAGACGTTCGCTCCCGTCACGCCCTGCTCGTGGAGCGCTTCGAACCCCGCGCCGGCCGGCACCCCCGTCAGGTTCGACTGTGACTCGCTGCCGGGCGCGACGGGCGACAGCGTGGCGAGCGCGGCCAGCCCCAGCGTGAGAGCAGCGACGGCGACGGCCCCCACGACGACCTCGGTCCGCGGACGCTTACCCATCAGCCACCGCCGTCTCGCGCTGTGGGTGCCAGGCGGGCCGGGACGGGGTCACGCCGCCCGTCCTGGCAACCCGGTACGTGTAGCTCCGTGACCGGACCTGTCGGCCCCACCTGTTCCGTTCGACGGTGGCGAGCGACGCCGACATCGCTAGCACGCGGCCGCGGGCAGTCACGACGGCCCGCGACTCGAAACGGACGGTGTCGGCTTCGACCGGTCGGCCGTCCAGCGGGGTGTACTGCGTCGCGGTGAGGACGTATCGCCGGGCGTTCGGTGGGCCGAGCGCGCGCACCTCGTAGGTTCCCCGCACAAACCACTCACGGAGTTGTCGGGTCTGGTACCGGTCGGTCGGCGAGGGAGCGATGTCGTCCACGGCTACCCGGCCGGTGTCGGCGTCGTAGCGGAGTCCGCTGGGTCCATCGTCCCACCGCTCGACGTGGGACTGCTCGGCCCCGATTTCGGAGACGGTCCGACGCCAGAGCGTCCCGTCGCCGTCGGATTTCATCCGCGTCGTCACGGTCTCGTTTGGGCGGCCGAGGGTGTCCCAGCGGGACCGCGTGGTCTCGATGGCGACCGGGACGCCGGCCAGCGAGCGCTCGTGGGCCGCGACCAGCGCCGACGCGTTCAGCCCGTCGGTACCGACGCCGGGCGGCCCGTCGGCCGTCGGTGTCGTCGGTCGTGTCTCCTCGAACACGACCCCGCTGCAACCGGTCGTCAGCACCGCGAGCGTTACGAGTACGAACCGCCATCGCCTCATTGTATCGCCTATCTACTCGCCGAACAAAATAGCCCGGGCTAGCTCAAATGTGGATTGAACTGTGACTCACCGCGGGTCGGGGTCGTAGCCCGGGCCGACTCTGAGGTCGAGTGTCTGTTCGCGCACGCCGATATCCAGCTGTTCGTGGTCGGCGAGCTCGCCGTCGCGGCTGAACGTCACCGGTTCGCCGTGGCCGTCGACGGACAGCTCCGTCGCGCGAACGTGCGTGACGCCCTCGGTGTCGGTCGCCAGCAACCGGTGGCCGATGGCCTCGGCGACGAGGTTGCCGGTCGGCATCTGCTCGACGATGGCCACGTCTAACAGCCCGTCCTCCATGTCGGCTTGCCCGCCCCGTTCGACGAACTTCCGGGCGTTGCCGACGAGCAGGCACGTCGCCGACCCTGACCAGCTGAAGGGACCGTCCTCGCCGACGGCCCCTATCGTGATGTCCAGCCCGTCGAACTCGATAGCCTCCTGGGCGCCGGTCACGAGGAAGGCCAGCGTGCCGAAGCGGGCCTTCAGGTCGCTGGAGGCCGCCAGGCTGGCCTCTGCCGGCAGGCCGGCGATACAGGAGACGAGGAACGGCTCCCCGCCCGCGACGCCGACGTCGATGGTCCGGACGTCGCCGGTGTCGGCGACCTCGATGGCCTGTCGCCGGTCGGCGACGCCGATGGTGCCCGCGAGCAGGTTCGCGGTGCCGACCGGGACGACCGACAGCGTCACCTCGTCGAGGTGGCCGGCGCGGTCGAGTCCCCGGACGACCTCGTTGACCGTGCCGTCGCCGCCCGCGACGGCGACCGCCGAGGCGCCCGCCTCGCCGGCCGCCCGGCCGAGTTCGAGCGCGTCGCCCGGCCCCTCGGTCCGCGAGACGGCGAAGCCGCGGGCCGAGAGCAGTCGCTCGACGGCGTCGGCGTGGTCCCCGTCGCCGCTGACGGGGTTGAGGACGGCGCGGCGGGAGCCGACTTGCATACCGACACGCAGTGGGCTCGCGTACTTATCACCACGGGCTCACCGGTGGCCGGCACGCGCGAGCCGGTGGGCTCGCTCGTTCTCGCCGCGGCCGACGACGCGGTAGGTGACGACCGGAATCCCGTCGACGGCCTCGCGGATGGCGTCGACACGGGTCAGGCAGACCCGGTCGCCCGGCGTCGCCGGGTGGTCGGGGTCGACCGCGCGAATCACGGCGTCGGCGTCGCCGTGGACGTGCAGCGAGGCGACCCGGTCGTCGGTGGCCGCGACCGCTCGCACGGCCTCCAGTAGCGCCCGGTACTCCAGATGGGCGCTGGAGACGAACGTATCGACCGCCAGCGACCGCTCGATATGTGTCCTCGCGCCGCTCTCGACGAGAAACCCCACGGCCGCCGACGTCGGCGTCGCGTTGTCGGGCCCGTAGTGGACGCTCGCGTCGAAGTACAGCGACAGCGAGGGGGCGAACTCCGTGTGTGACCGTCGCGAGTCGGTCCCGTCGTCGGGCACGGTCATACGGAGACCTTGGCCGAGCGGGGCAAAATCCCGTCGCTACGCTCGCGGTCCCGCCGGCTGGACGTGCGGCCGTACCCCGTGGTAGGGCCGGCCAACGACGGGCTAGCAGTCGATAACAAACCCGTTCCCGGGCCGAGAATCGGGGAGAGATGGTCGACCGAGCGGGTCCGCGCGGAACCGGGCGGGGCGGCGCCGACGGCGGCGCGACCTTCCTCCGGGTGTCGCTGGTCGTCGTCGGAGCGGTCACCCTCTTGCTCGTCGTGCCGTTCCTCCAGGCGCTGCTCTCGGCCGGGCTGGTCGCGTATCTGCTCGCCCCGGTGAACGACCGGGTCGTCGCGCGGCTGGGACCGACGGTCGGCACCACGGTGACGATACTCGCGACGGTGGTCGTGGTGGTCGTGCCCCTGGCCGTCGTCGTCGGCGTCGCCGCCGACCAGGCGCTGGCCGTCGCACGGACGGCCTCGCTGCCCGACCCCGGGGCGGTGCAGGCCGGCCTCCGCCCGTGGCTCGCCCGGGTGCCGACGCCGGAGACGCTCACGGGACCGCTCTCCGACACACTCCGGACGGGGCTTCGCGGTCTGCTCGGGGGCGTGCTGGGCGTGCTCGGCGGCATCCCGGGCTTTCTCGTCGGGACCGTCGTCTTCCTGTTCGCGCTGTTTTCGCTCCTCCGGGACGGCGAGCGGTGCGTGGGCTGGCTCCGGGGGGTCGTCCCGCTGGACCCGGCGACGATGGACACGCTCGTGGCTCGCACCGACGCGCTGGTGTGGGCCGCGGTCGTCGGCAACGCCGCGGTGGCCGGTGTGCAGGCGGTACTGACGGTCCTCAGTTTCGTCGTCCTCGGCATCGAGAACGTGGTCTTCTGGGGCGTGGCGACGTTCCTCCTGTCGCTGCTTCCGATTATCGGGGCCTCTATCGTCTGGATTCCGGCGGTCGGCTATCTCCTCCTCGTGGGTCAGGTCCCGGCCGCCGTCGGACTGGCGGTGTACGGGAGCGTCGTCATCAGCGGCTCCGACAATCTGGTCCGGCCGCTCGTGATGCAGCGGGGCACCGACCTCAACGCCGCCGTGCTCGTGCTCGGCATCTTCGGCGGGGTCTCGCTGTTTGGCTTCGTCGGGCTGTTCGTCGGACCGGTGATACTGGGGCTGGCGAAGACGCTCGTGGACGTCCTCGGCGGGGCGCCCGACGAGCGAATCGGGCATCGGTGAGCTACCCGTCGACGCGCTCCTGCAGCCCCGCCCAGTTCGCGAGCATCCCGTCGTCGTCGGGGAGCGGGACGAGCGAGACGCGGTTTCGAAAGCGGCTGCCGTCGGCGCGGTAGTTCCACAGCTCGACCGTCACCGGCTCCCAGATTTCGACGGCCTCCGACAGCGCGTCGACGGCGTCGGACTCGGTGTCGGGCCCCTGCAGCAGCCGGAGGTTCTCGCCCCGGACCGCCGACAGCGAGTAGCCAGTCAGCTCCCGGAACGTCCGGGTGACGTAGACCACGGGGTTGTCCTGGTACACCGGGCCGGCGAGCGTGATACCGAGCGGCGCCCTGTCGAGCACCCACAGCCGCCGGCAGAGGGTCCGCTCGTGGGCCGACAGCGACGCCACCGCTGCCGGCGGGAGGTCGACCAGAGTTGCGAGGGCGGCCTCGGCCCGGTCGACCCGTCCGGGGTCGCCGTCGTGGGCCGCGAGGAACGACCGGGCCGCCGACGGAAACGTCGACTCGTCACACGTCAGTAGCTCCCGGAGCCGCGCTCTGGTGGACATCTACGGGGTGCTATGGCCCGTCGGAAAAAACCGCTTTGGCTTCGCTGGCGGTCAGTCGGAGGGCGTCTCGCCGCCGCGGTCGGCGGCGTCGGTATCCTCGACCGGCGGCTCCGCGATATCGCCTGCGTCGACCTCATCTGGGTCATCGGGGGCGACACCGGACAGCCGGGGGAGGATGTCGGTGATGAACTCGACTGTCACCACCATCACCAGCGGCCCCAGGAAGATGCCGTACCAGCCAAAGAGCGCGGGGCCGAGCAGGTACGCGAACATCACGAGAGCCATGCTGTAGGCCTTCCCGGAGAGGTATGGGCGGACGTAGGTCCGGATGACGTTGTCGAAGACGAGCACCATCAGGGCGAAGAAGGCGACCGGGACCCACAGCAGCGCCGTGTCGACGGCCAGCGCCTGCACCGCAAGCAGCGCGACGATGAACGCGTAGACGATGGACCGGCCCAGCAGCGGGATGAGCGTGAAGATGCCGGTGATGACCGCGAGCAACACCGCCTGGGGAATCGTCAGATTCCCGGGCGCCACCGCGTTGAACGCCGTGTAGATGAGTGCCGCGAGGACGATGACGACGAAGATGGTCAGCGTGTAGCCGAAGTAGATAGAGGTGAGGCCGCTGTCGACCCGGCGGACGTAGTCGGTGGCGAGCGAGTCGGCGCCGAAGACGTTCGTCCGGAACCAGCCGGCCAGGGCCTCGTCGCTGGTCAGCAGGAAGAAAGCGAAGATGAGCGCCAGGAAGACGTTGAAAAGCGTCGCCCCCGCCGCGCCCACGACGACGCCGAACTGGCCCACCGCCGTCGAGAAAGTCGGGTCCTGTAACACGACGACGACGACCTGGACGGGGTCGGTCGGGAGATCCTGTGTCGGGATGGGGAGCCTCGCGAGGACGTCCTGAGCGCTCTGGGCGGTGAGCAACTGGAGCGACTGGCCCACCGCGATCGAGAGGAAGGCGGCCAGAACCAGGACGATGGGGACGATGATAAACGCGAGCGTGAGGCCGGCGGCGAGCGTCGGGGAACCGACGCGGGCCTCGATGCGACGCGCTATCGGCCGGGCGACGTAGTACGTAAAGAGGCCGAAGACGAGCCACCCGAGGTAGCTGAGGCCGACCCACGCGAGCACGCCGAAGACGACGAGACCGAGTAGCCACCACGCGATACCCGGTTCTCCGAATCGCTCGCGGACCGCAGTTCGTTCGGTATCCATAGGCGAGCTACGCCGCCCACAATAGTTAATCTATTGTCACTTTTGACTGGCAGGTCGCCGAGCGAGAGTAACCGTCGAGGCTGGCCACGGGTCACGACTGCAACGTATCGCTTGTCCGAATCACCAACAGCCTGACGGCTATCCCGAAGAGCGGCCGACGGTGGCCGCGAGAGGAACACGCCGATGAACGCCAGTAGCCGGTCCCTTCCACTGCGCTCGCGGGGCTCGCCGTGGGCGCGACGGGCCCTGATGGGCCGACCCGGCTGGTAGGCGCCACCTACTGCGAAGCCTGTCGAGTCGTGAACAGGACGAAGTGTTTTTATTTGTAGACGTGGCTGTCGGAACATGGACAGTCGACGACGCTCGTTTCTCGCGGGGGTGGGTAGCGTCGTGACTGGGGCCCTCGCCGGCTGCCCGGGGGTTCTGGGCCCCGGCGGCGGGGGAGACGGGAACAACTCGACCGGAACGGGGCTGGAGGGCGCCGGCGTCCAGATTCCGGAAACAGTCGAGAACACGTACCCACAGTATCAGTACGACGCCGCGAACACCGGGACCGTCCCGGACGTGTCCGGGCCGACGGGGGCTATCACGTCGCTGTTCGAGTTCGGGCAGTCGGGCTTTACCCCCGGCCACCGGCTGGGGTCGCCGTCGCTGCGTGACGGCCGGCTCTACCTGACCGAGGGACGCATCGACGGCGACGGTGACGGGGAGACGTTCGTCTACGCGGTCGACGCCATCGACGGGACCAGACGGTGGGCGACCATGTACCGGGGGACGAACGCCGCCGGCCCCACCGCCGTGACCGACGAGGTCGTCCTGGCGACAGTCGGCGACGAACTGGTCGGACTGGACGTCGCGACCGGCATCGAGCAGTGGTCGTTCGACCGGTCGGTGCAGTCGGGTATCACCGTCGACGGCGACACCGTCTACGTCGTCGGCCGGCAGGACGGGAGCGCTACCCTGTTCGCCCTCTCGGTCGGCGACGGCTCGCTCGGCTGGGCGGCGCCGGTCGACGCCGAGACGGACCCGGTGACCCCCGTCGTCGCCGGGGACACCGTCTACGCCGGCGGGAACGCGCTCCAGGCGTTCGACGTGGCAAGCGGTGAGACGCGCTGGAGCGCCGACTACGGCGTGACGGCGCCGGCGACGGTCACCGACGAGGGGGTCGTCGTCGGCGCCGGGACCTCGGTCCGCGTGTTCGACCGGACTGACGGCACCGAGCGGTGGAGCAACGAGGTCGAGACGTACGGTCACCAGGAATCCCCCGCGATTACCAACCCGCCCGCGGTGACCGACGACACCGTCTACGCCGTCGCCGACAGGGGGTTGACGGCGCTGAGTCTCACGGGGAGCCAGCACCGCTACACCGTCGAGATGGGCATCGAGGGGACGCCAGTCGTCGCCGACGGCTTCATCTACCTGTTCGGCCGCGGACAGCTGACCTGTCGCGCCGCGGCGGACGGCACCACCGAGTGGACCTACGGGACCCACCAGCGGACCAGCTCGCAGGGGGCCGCGCCGGTCATCGGCGACAACGTCGCCTTCTTCCCTGCCGAGCGGCTGTACGCCATCGCTGGGTAGGAACGCTGGCGTCGCTCACACCGGGATGACGGGGACGGGCGCCTGGCGGAGAACCCGGTTCGTGACCGAGCCGATGTGGGGTCGTTCGACGCCCCCGGCACCGCGTTTGCCCATGACGATGACGTCGATATCCGCCTCGTCGGCGTAGCGACAGATGGTGTCGTGGGGGACCCCGCGCCGGACCGACACGGTGGTTTCGATACCGCGTTCGGTCGCCTCCTCGACGATGTCCTCGGTCATCTCCTCGGCGCGGTCGCCGACCTCCTCCAGAAACGCCTCGTAACTGGAAAGGGCCGGCGTGGTCCCGTAGACCGACTCGTCGACGACGAAGAGGAAGTGGAGCCGGGCGTCGTCGCTCGCCGCCAGGTCCATCCCGTAGTCGACGCCGCGGTCCGCGTGGTCGCTCCCGTCGGTCGGCACTAACACGTTGTCGTACATAGCCGAGAAGTGGTCGCGAACCGACAAAAGTACCATCTCAGTTCCGGCGGATAGGGCCGGATTAGCCGCCAGCAGGCGACGAGACGCTCGGCAGTTCGCGCGTCGAACCCGGAGAGTGCAGGCCGAACGCTGTCGGAGACACTGGGACCGCGCGACTGGCAGCCCGAGCGATATCGCCGGCCGAAGTGATATACCACTTCAACAACAATTTCTGGACATGAACTTCGACGAGTTCACCGGCACGGCACAGCACCGGCTGGAACTGGCCGGGACCGGCGAGACGCTCCGGGCGATTCGGGCGACGCTGTTGCCCCTGGGCGAGCGGCTCCGGGCGGGTCACGCCGAGGACCTCGCCGCCTCGCTGCCCATAGAGATCAAGTGGTACATGACGGGCGGCGTCCACGAGCACGGTCAGCGCTTCGACTGGCCGGCGTATCTCGACCGGGTCACCGAGATAACGGGCGCCGACCGCGCCGACGCGGCGTACCACGCCCGCGTCGTCATCGACCTCGTGCGCGAGGTGGTCCCGGCGTCGGACTTCCAGCAGCTCCGTGACGAACTCCCCGAGAGCAAAGAGGGCTGGCAAAACCTCTTCGAGGTGGTCGACGCCGGCGGCTGGCACGAGCACGACTGACCGGGGCTCGATGGCGAATTTTTATATTACTGCCACCCTCGGTCGAATTATGTATCGACGACGTGCGTTCCTCGCGACGGCCGCGGGCAGTGTCGCCGCCACACTGGCCGGCTGTGGGGCCGACACCAGCAGTCCGGGCACACCATCGACGAGCGACGGGACTCCGGCCAGCGACGAGACACCGACCATCGGCTCTGTCGGCGGTTCGTTCCCGCAGTATCAGTACGACGCGGCCAACAGCGGTTCGGTCCCGGACGTGAGCGGCCCGACCGGCGACGTCGAGCCGGCGTTCGAGTTCGGCGGTGGCGGGGTCGAGACGGGCCACCAGCTGGGGTCGCCGACGGTCGACGACGGGACAGTGTACGTGACCGAGGGAACCATCGACGAGAACGACGACGCACGGACTGTGGTGTACGCGCTCGACGCCGGCGAGGGCTCCGTCGTGTGGGAGCAGTCCTACGACGGGACCAACAGCGCGGGGCCGACCGCCGTGACCGACGACGTCGTCCTCGCCGTAATCAGCGCGCGCGTCGTCGGGCTCGACCGCTCGACAGGCGAGGAGCTGTGGTCGGTCTCGCGGGACCTCGACTCCGGTATCGCCGTCGCCGAGGGCTCCGTCTACGTCGCCGGGAGCACCATCACCGAGCGACGCGTGTTCTCGCTGTCAGTCACCGACGGGACGGTCCAGTGGAAAGCCGATATCGACGCCGAGTACTACTTCCCGACGCCGGCCGTCGCCGACGGGACCGTCTACGTCGGCGGGCGCACGCTCCAGGCGCTCGACGCGGCGACGGGCGAGCAGCGCTGGGCCGCCACACCCCGAGCGACGGCGACGGCCCCGCCGACTGTCGTCGGTGATTCCGTCGTCGTCGGTGGAGAGGACAGCCTCCGTGCCTACGACCGCGGCGACGGGACCGAGCAGTGGGCAGCCGACGTGACCGGATACAGCGCGAACGGCGGGGCGACCGTGCGCCACTCCCCAGCCGTGGCCGAAGGGCGGGTCTACGTCGTCGCCGCCTGGGGCCTGTCAGCTTACGACCTCGCGAGCGGCGAGCGCGAGTACACCACCGAAACCGGCCTCAACGGCACGCCCGTCGTCGCCGACGGCCACCTCTATATCCCCGAACTGGGGGAGCTGGGCTGTTTTGCCGCCGCCGACGGCGGCGGGGTGTGGCGCTACGAGACCGACCAGTCCAGCGGCGCGGGCCACCGTGCGCCCGCCGTCGTCGACGGTGTCGCGTACGTCCCGGCGGAGAATCTCTACGCTCTCACCGAGTCCTGACGGGGCGGTCAGAGACACGGAAGCCAACCTTCACCCCTCGCGAGCCCGACGTCTGAGTGTGAGCGAACACGAGACCCGACAGTGGCGACTCGCGAGCCGACCGACCGGCGAACCCACAGACGAGAACTTCGAGCTGGTGACCGTCGACCGCCCCGACCCCGGTCCCGGCGAGGTACTGGTCCGGACGCTGTACCTCTCGGTCGATCCGTATATGCGCGGGCGGATGCGCGACGCCGAATCCTACGCCGAGCCGTGGGCCCTGGACGAGCCGATGCAGGCCGGCGTCGTCGGCGAGGTCGTCGAATCGAACCACGGCGCCTTCGAACCGGGCGACGTGGCCACCGGGAACCTCCTGTGGGCCGACCACGCCGTCGCCGACGGGGACGAGCTCCGGCAGGTCGACCCCGAGCTGGCGCCCGTCTCGACCGCGCTGGGCGTACTGGGGATGCCCGGCATCACCGGCTACTTCGGCATGACCGACGTGGCCGACCCCGACCCCGGCGACACCGTCGTCGTCTCGGGGGCCGCCGGCGCCGTCGGCTCCGTCGCGGGCCAGGTCGCCTCGCTGGCCGGCGCCCGCGTCGTCGGCGTCGCGGGCAGCGACGAGAAGTGCGACTGGCTCACCGACGACCTCGGCTTCGACGCGGCGGTGAACTACCAGACGACCGACGACCTAACAGCTGCGCTCACAGAGCGCTGTCCCGACGGCGTCGACTGCTACTTCGACAATGTCGGCGGCCCCATCACCGACGCCGTCTGGGGGCAGTTGAACCGCGGTGCCCGCGTCGCCGTCTGTGGCCAGATTTCCCAGTACAACGCGACCGAACAGCCCACCGGGCCCCGGAAGCTCGCCCAGCTCATCCAGACCCGCGCTCGGGTGGAAGGGTTCCTCGTGGGTGACTATCAGGACCGCTGGGGCCACGCCCTGAAGCGGCTCGGCGGGTTCATCCAGGCCGGTGACCTGCGCTACGAGGAGAGCGTCGTCGAGGGGCTCGAGAACGCTCCCGACGCCTTCCTCGGACTGTTCGAGGGCGAGAACGTCGGCAAACAGCTCGTGCAGGTCGGCGAGCGCAACTGAGACCGGCGGGGGGTCGCTGTTCGCGGGCGCCGTCTCCGGCGTGAGCCGGACCCGTCGCTCAGCCGCCGACGAAGCGCCGGTAGACCGCTGTCTGGGCGCCGTAGGCCAGGTAGCCGGAGAGCAAGAGGGCCGCGACCGTCGAGAGGCCGAGCGCTGCTCCCGACCAGCCGAAGCCGACGGGGACACCGACCGCCGCGAGGGCCGTCTGCCCGAGCGAGAGCCCCAGACTGAGGACGGTCAGCGAACAGACGAAGAGGACGAGAAACTCCGCGGCGCGGTCGCCGCTTCGCAGTCGGTCGGCCAGCGCGTAGCCGACGAGCGCGCCACCCACGACGCCGAGGACGATACCGGGGCTGCCGTCCACCGAGAAATTATCCCGCGTCGCGACGAGGTAGTTGCTGTAGAGGATAAAGCCGACCAGCCCGAGCGCGAGGCCGACGAACGCCCCCTGTACGGCGCCGAGGAGTCGCGCTCGTCGGCGTCGCAGCGCGGCCGGGTCGACGCGGTAGGCGACCGCGACGGCGCCCAGCGCCGCCACGAGGGCGGACGCGGTCGGAAGGAGGAAGTACGGAACGGTGAAGAACGCCTCACCCAGCAGCCACTGGGCGGCGAGTGTCGGCACTATCGCGAGGGCCCACCCGACCAGCAGCGCGCCGACGAACACGACCCGGTCGCGATGGGCCGCGGCGGTCGTCGCCCCGCGCCCGCTCGTCACCCAGCGGTAGCCGCCGACAGCGCCGACGACCAGGCCAAGCGGCGTGGCGAACTGCAGCGAACTCACCCAGTCCGGGGGGAAGAAGGCCGCGGTCGTCGCCCGGTAGTAGTTCCGGAGCAACCGAGCGAGCGTGTCGAGGACGAACGTCTGGACCAGCCCCCACTGCAGGGCGGCGACGCGTGCCTGCTTCCCTGTGGCGGGCGGTTCGGTGGAGGGCATACCACGACATCGAACAGAGCTCCAGTAGAACCTTTCGACCAGTTGTCGTTCGTCGACCCCGCCGGGCGGGAGCGACCGCGACCTCACCAGCCGAGTTCGACGGCCGTGCCGTCTTCCCGACAGCGTTCGAGTTCGTGTTTGGCGGTCATACCCGCTTCCTGAGGTGTTCGCGACCGACCGACGCCGACTTTGAGCTCGACGCCGACGGCGTCGTGAACGTGGTCGATGGCGTCGCGATAGGCCCCCGCGTCCATGGCCGAGCAGACGGCGATGACGTTGTCGCCGCCGACGAAGAACGAGAGCGAGTCGTGGGCCTCGCGCATGTGTTTCATCAGCTCGGCGTACCCCTGTTCGATCTCGATGAACGTGTCGAACTCGTTGAGCTGGTCGGTGTACTTCCCGGTCGCGTCGTCGACGTCGAAGTGGGCGATCTGGACGTCGGCGTCGGTCCGGTCGGCGTCGGCGAGCGTCTCGCCCCGGAGGACTTCGCGTCGACTGCTGTCCTGGGCGCTCCCGGAGTCCTGCAGGCGGCGCGAGGCGACGCCCAGCGCCGCCGCCGGCGTGTCCCCGGTCGCGATGCTCACGCTCGAGGTCACGGGATAGCGGTTCCCGAGCGACGCCTGGATGCGCTCGTGTTCGGCGCGGTCCAGCCCGTTCGTGACGGCGACCATGTTGTCGAACCGGCCGAAGAAGGCGTACCCCTCGCGGGCGCCGACCAGCTGGGCGACGTCGGCAAAGAGACGGGACTGCAGCGTCTGGAGGTCGACCTCGCGGCGGGGCTCGGGCGTGGTCGTCCAGGGCCCGTAGTTGTCGAGTTGGAGGAGCGAAACCTGCGTGTTCGTCACGTGTGCTGCTCAGGAGTGCGCTCATATCGGTGTTTGGGAAACGGTCAGCGCCACCGCTTGCCGCCATACGGACGGCTGTAGTCTCTGAACGGTATCGCCGACCCACGGGTCGGCGAACCACCGGTAAACAGCTACAGCAATCCGTATCAGCCCCCGAGCACACCGGGCCGGTCGACCCGACCCAGGAAGTCGAGCTGGTGGGTCACGTACAGCAGTTCGCCGTCGGCGACCTGCTCGCGGCGCCGGGCCAGCCAGTCGTCGAGCCCCTCGATGCCGCCCAGCTCGCCGACCGCGCCCTCGACGGTGCCGAGGATGTGCCGGAGGAAGTACGCCTCGTCGCCGGGGTAGGCGCCGTCGACGGGTCTGACGACCCAGTCCGAGCCGGCCGCCCCGAGCAGCGTCGTCCCGTCGAGGCGCTGGAGCCGGTCGAGGACGGCCCCGCCCGCCCGGCTGTCCCCGCCCGGCTTTGCGTCCATGTGGTCGTGGTATCGGCGCTCTACCTCGCGGTCGGCCGGATGTGGCGGCCGGAACCGCGTCGCGCCGTCGAAGGTGATCGGGAAGTAGTACAGCCCGGCGGGGGCCACCGCACTCAGGAGCGTCCCCAGCGCCTCGCGGTCGAGGATGTCGAGCAGCGCCGCCCCGACGAGGAGGTCGTACTCGGGCGTGTCGTGGCGACCGCCGCGGTCTACACCGTCGTCATCGGCGGCGTAGTCGACGGCGTCGGCGACGACTGGGTCGACCGTCACGCGGCGAGTCCCGTCGTCGAGCGTGAGCCGGTCGTCGTCGGCGACAGTCACGTCGCTGTCGGCGGCCCACTCGGTCAGATAGTCGCCCATCGCGGCCACGTTCTCCGCTTGCACGTCCAGTGCGACGTACTCGATGTCGCCCTCCGGGAGGACGCCCCAGTCGAGAAACCGGGTCAGCATCGTCCCGATACCGGCCCCGATTTCGAGGACCTGAACGGGCCCGTCGCACTCAGCAGCGCGGGCCGCCAGTTCCTCGCGGAGCTCCTCGACCAGCCGTCGGTCGAGCGCGCGGTCGTCGACGGTCCGTTTCGCGCGGAGATACCGCTGGAAGGAACCCGTCACGCGACCGCCTCCGCGTCGGCGTCGGCGACAGCGGCGAGTAGGCCGCGAACCCGCGCGGTCGTCTCGTCCCAGTCCGGATGGCTCTCGTAGCGGCGTCTGGCCGCCCGCCCCATCGCGGCCAGCCGGTCGCGGTCGCCCGCCAGCGTCTCGATGGCCGCGGCGACAGCCGTCGAATCGTCGGGGTCGACGAGCGCGCCCGTCTCGCCGTCGGTGACGACGTCGCTCGCGCCGCCGGCCCGCGAGGCGAGCACGGCCAGCCCGAAGCTCATCCCCTCCAGATAGACGATACCGAACCCCTCGTACCGGGACGGGACCGCGAGGACGTGGCTCGATTCGAGCACCGCGGCCAGTTCGTCGTCCGGGAGTCGGCCGGTGAACCGAACCCGCTCGTCGAGGCCCGCCTCGCTGACGGATTCGCGGACCGACTGGGCGTAGCGCTCGTCGACCGCCCGGCCAACGACCGTGAGTTCGGCCTCGGCGTCGGCGGCCGCGAGCCCGTCGACGAGCGTGTCCAGCCCCTTCCGGTGTTCGATGTTGCCGACGAAGACGAGCCGGAGCGCCCCCTCTCGCGCCCGTGAGTCGATGCGCTCGGAGTCGATCTCGGGGTCGAAGCGGTCGCCGGCCGGCGGCGCGACGACCGTCGACCCGGCGTCGACGCCGAGGTCGGTGACGACAGAGTGCGTGGTCGTGCTGTTGCAGACGACGCCGTCGACGGTGTCGAGGTAGCGACGCTCGACAGCGCCGTAGAGTGAGCGGAGGGGCCGGGGTTCGCTCGCCCGCAGGTGGTGGACGATGCTGACGATCGGATAGGAGAGGTGGCGGTTCGTCCGGACCAGTGACGGGTGGGCCAGTTCGTCCTGCAACATCACGTCCACGTCCACGTCGAGTCGCCGTCGGAAGGCGCGTGAGCCGTTGTCGAGCAGCCCCCGAGCGTAGTCCCGCCAGGGGAGTTCGACGACCTCGACCGTATCGCCGGCCCGGCGCAGCCCCGCCACGAGCTGTCGGTCGTAGCGAAATCCACCGGAGCGCTCGTCGAGGCTGCCGTACAGCGTCAGCCCGACTCTCATACGGTTCGTTGTAGCGATTTACCGGGACGGGCCGACCTCGGGGTCGGCGCTATCCGGAAACAATCTACGATACTCCGTATCATACCGACGCGTCGTAGCTCGCGGCGGCCGCGTCGTCCTCCCAGACAGTGACGGCCAGTTCCGTGACGGTGTCGTCGGTGACGACCTCGGTCACGCGCTCGAAGACGACGCGGGCGAACCGCTCGACGCTGGGGTTGCCCCCAGAAAACTCCGGGAGGTCGTTGAGCATCGCGTCGCGATAGCGCGCTTCGACGTCGTCGAGCGCCGCCTCCGCGTCGTCGATGTCGACGAGGTAGTCGTACTCGTTGAGCGCCGGCCCCCGAAAGCACAGTTCCACCTCGTAGTGGTGGGAGTGGGGCTCGCCCTCCGGTCCCGGATTCGGAACGGTGAGATAGTGCTGTGCCACGAAGTCGGTCAGCACTGTGGTCGAATACATGCTCGAAGCAAGGGGCGCGAGCCACCTAAATCCGGAGGAAGCCGAAGCCACTCGGCAGTCAGTCGTACGTGAGCGTTACCTGGACCGCCTCGCCGGGCCGCTGGTCGAGCAGGCGATACGCTTCCGGCGCGCGCTCGATGTCGAAGGAGTGGGTGTGCAACACCGAGAGGTCGGCGTCGGCCAGCCAGTCCCGCACCTCGTTTAGCCGGCGGTCCTTGTCCCAGCGGTCGGCGTGGTCCGGGTCGATACGGCTCACCTGGCTGGACCGGACGCGGATGTGGCTCCGGTGGTAGGCGTCGCCGAGGTCGAGCGAGACGTCCTTGGTGCCGTACCACGAGCCGACGACGACCTGTCCCGCGTAGCCGGTGACGTCGATGGCGTCGTCGAGCGCCGACGGGCTCCCCGACAGCTCGAAGGCGACGTCGACCGGCTCGCCGAGGTCGTCCACGTCGTCGGGGGCGACCGCCCGGTCGGCGCCCAGCGACCGCGAGAGTTCGCGCCGGGACCGACAGGGGTCGACCGTGACGAGCTCTGACAGCGGGAACTCCCCGAGCAGGGCGGTCGTCAGGAGCCCGACCGGCCCCTGGCCGAACACCGCGACGCGCGCGCCAAAGCGCGGCCGGCCGTCCATCACGAAGTTCGCCGCCGCCTCGGCGTTCGGGATGAGCACTGCTTTTGCCGGCTCGAGCGTCGTCGGAACGAGCGTCTCCGGGTCGGCGAGAAAGTGACTCTCGTGGGGGTTGAAGGCGAAGACGCGGCGGTCGAGCCACTCCTCGGCGACCCCCTCGCCGACGGCGGTGACCCGGCCGACGGCGGCGTAGCCGTACTGCAGCGGATAGGAGAAGGTGCCCTCGAGGGCGTCGATGGTCTCGTCGGTCGGCAGCTCCGAGGCGACGTCCCCGCGGTAGACCAGCAGCTCCGTCCCGGCGCTGATGCCCGACCGTTCGGTCCGCACGCGGACCTCTCCGGGGCCGGGGTCGGCGATGGGCTCCTCGCGGACCGCCACCGATTCGTCGCCGGTGAAGTACAGCGCCTGGCCGGTCATCGCTCCGTTCGGTGTCGCCGTGGTGCTCGTGGCGCGGTGCTTGCTGACACGGGGCCGACACGGTGACTGTCTCGTCGCTGGGAACGCACGTCACAGATGCAGGGCTAGTCGGACAAAAAGGTACGCTCGGTATGCCGGGACAGCGAGGGGCCGACCAGGGGGAGGCACCTCGGCGGAACGTGGAACGAAGTGAGACGTGGAGCTAACGGTTGGTTCAACCCGTCGAGCGGCGAAGGTATCGGCCGGGCAGCCACACCGTCACAGATACCCCAGCGCGTCGAGCCTGTCGCGGTCGGAGTCGGCGCCGTACACCCGCGAGACGGGCAGCGGCTCGGGCGGTTCCAGCGACGGCGTCCGGCTCGCGCGGTCGACGCCGCTCGTCTCGGCCCACGGGACCGCAAGCAGCGCCGGGACGGGCGTCTGCATCGGGTGGCCGTACAGCCCCCACTCGCCGAAGCAGTTACCGTGGTCGGCCGTGACGGCGACGCGGCCGTCGACGTTCTCCAGCAGGGTGGCCACCTCCGCCAGAACGTACCGGAGGTTCGCCTCGTAGGCGGCCCAGACCCGGGCTGTCGTCACCTCGCCCCGGCGCAGCGACACCCACGGGTTCGCGTGGTTGCTGTGACTGCCGGTCCGGGCGATACCGCCGTCGCCCTCGAGCGGGTCCGGGACGAACGGGTGGTGGGGCTGCATATAGTGGACGACCAGCCGCTCGGGGTCCCGTTCCCGCGCCGCGGCGATAGCGCGGTCGGTGACCGCCGCCGCCGGCACCGTCCCCAGGTCGTCGTCCCAGGCGTACTTCCAGACCTCGTCCAGCGCGGCGAACGCCCCGGCGTCGAGATACCGGTCGGTCCAGGTGTTGCCGGTGACCAGCACCGTCCGGGCTGTTTCGGAGTGGCCGAGAAAGGTGTTCTCGAGCCACTCCGAAGAGGAGCTACCGACCGAACGGACGCTCTCGACGGCGTCGAGGAAGTCGACGTCGGGGGCGACCGACTGCAGCAGGTCGGCCCGGCAGGCGTCGAGCACCACGAGCACGTCCCACTCGCGGTCGAAGACGTTGGTACCGTAGTCGAGCCGCCGGCCGACGGCCTGGAGCGCGCGCAGATAGGCCGTCCCGAGCCGGCTCATCCCCGGTTCTCTCACGGTCCCCGTTGGGTTCGTACCGACAAAACGCCACCGGCGTGGGAGCTATGTGCCTCGGGGCCCCCGACTGCGTGTGCACTGTCTGTTCGTCGGCGCCGGCGCGATAGCCGAGGAGTACGCGGCCGGTCTCGCGGGGAGTCAGCTCTCCCTGTCGGGCGTCTGTGACCTCGACGGCGAGCGGGCGGCGACGCTGGCCGAGGCCCACGACTGCCCCGCCTTCACCGACCTCGACGCCGCGCTGGCCGCCGTCGACGCGGGGCTGGTGGTGAACCTGACGAGCCACGCCGCCCACGCGCCGGTGACCCGCGCGGCACTGGAAGCGGACCGTCACGTCTACTCCCAGAAGCCGCTGGCGCTCGACGCCGGGACGGCCGGGGAGTTGCTGGCGCTGGCTCGCGACCGCGACCTCGCACTGGGCTGTGCGCCGGGCACGCCAGACGGCCCCACCCAGCGCCGGGCTGGCCGGCTGCTCGCCGACGGCCGACTCGGTCCTGTCCGACTGGGCTACGCCCACGCCCACGTCGGTCGCGTCACCGACTGGCACGACCGGCCCGACTCCTTCCTCGACATCGGGCCGCTGTACGACGGGGGCGTCTACCCGCTCGCCCTGCTGGTCGCGTGGTTCGGCCCCGTCGACTCCGTTCGCGTCGCCGACGCGATAGACCCCTGGCCCGACCGGGAGTCCCGGCGACCGTCGGTGCCCAGCCACGTCGAGGCGACGCTCGACTTCGCCGCGGGCCCAGTCGTCCGACTGACGGCGAGCTTCTACGCGCCCCACCGCAGCCGCGAGTTCTACGGCCTGGAACTCCACGGCGACGACGGGTCGCTGTATCTGGAGGGGACGGGCGCGATGACCGATAGCCCCGGCGCGCTCCGCTACGGCCGGGTCGGTCGGGAGTACACCGACGTGCCCGCACAGACGCCGACACGGCCCTACAGATACGTCGACGCCGTCGAACGGCTCGCGGCGAGCGTCGACGCGGGCCGTCCATCGCGGGCGACCGGGAAGCGGGGCGCCCACGTCGTCGCCGTCTGCAACGCCATCGAGACGGCTGCGGAAACGGGCGGACCGATCACCGTGGACGACTTCGGCGCGACGAGCGAGCCGGTGCCAGCGCGGGTCGTGCGGCCGTCGCCGCGAGACTCGCAGTCAGCGACGCCCGGCTCGAAATCGCTTCGGCTGCCGGCAGTCGGCTTCGGCTGTTCGCGCTACCGCGACGGCGAATACGTCGACCGCGTCGACTCGGTTGCGACAGCGCTGGACGCGGGCTATCGCCTGCTCGATAGCGCAGAGCTGTACGGCAACGAACACCGTATCGGCGAGTTGCTCGCGGCCCCGGGGAGCCCCGACCGCGAACGGCTGTTCGTCCTCGGGAAGCCCTGGCGCACGAACCATCGCCGCGAGCATATGCTGGCGGCGGCTCGCGGGAGCCTCGCCGAACTCGGCCTCGACGCCTTCGACTGCTACGCCCTGCACTGGCCCGGCGCGTGGGCCCACCGCGGCCCGCTGGAGCGACTGGCCGAGAAACCCGTCGACCGCCAGGAGGCACTGACCGTTCCCGAGGGCGACGACGGCGACATCGAGACGGCCGAGATTCCGCTCGCAGAGGCGTGGGAGAATCTGGAGTCGGTCCACGAACAGGGACTGGCGCACACGCTCGGCGTCAGCAACGTCTCGCGGGCGCAGCTAGAGACGGTTCTGGAGACCGGAACGGTCCGGCCGGCGCTCGTCCAGATAGAGCGCCATCCGTACCAGCCACGGGCCGACCTCGTCGCGTTCTGTCACGAGCGGGGTATCCGCGTCGTGGCCCACTCGCCGCTGTCGGCGCCGGGACTGCTCGAGGAGCCAGTGCTGGCCGACGTGGCCAGAGACCGGGACCTCTCGCCGGCCGGGGCCGTCCTCGCGTGGAACGCGACACAGGGGGTGGTCCCCATCCCGTCGAGCACGACGCCCGCCCACGTCGTCTCGAACCTCGCCGCCGCCGGCGAGCGGCTATCGAGCGCCGAACTCGCTCGCATCGACTCGCTTCGGGACCCGAGCTTCGAGCGGTAATCGGCCCTACCGTTATGGTCACGCCAGCCTACGGTAGGATATGGCAACGGCCGACTCACAGGGACTCGGACTCGACGTAGCGTCTTTGACCGGGCTGCACTGGGCAGGTATCGCCGCCGCGGTCGTCTCGGCCGCAGTCCACCTGCTGCTCGGCGTGCGGATGCTCCCCTCGGCGATGGGTATCAGCTTCGTCCTCGCGGGGCTGGGCTTTCTGGGGGGTGTCGCGCTCGTTCTCGTGGACTACCGCCGACGGGCGGTCTACGCCGTCGGCATCCCCTTTACCCTCGTCCAGATACTGCTGTGGTACTACGTCAACTTCGTCTCGCTGGGGAAGTCGTTCCCGGCCGACATCGGGACGCTGGGCGCCGTCGACAAGGTCGCACAGGTCGTCCTGCTCTCCGCCCTCGTCGCGCTGTTGCGGTGACGGTGAGCGGACCCACTGGTTTGGGTGTCTATTTAACCGTTTTCGGCCGCAACGTCCGCAGGAACGCCACCATGAGCAGGACGTGTGTGACGGCCGGCCGGCGAGTGTTAGCGGCCGTGAGCCGACGGCGACGGCGGGACCGCCCGGGGGGAACCGATGGCCGGCCGACAGCGTGACCGGTCTGCGCTCCTCGGTCTGCAGGTCGCCCTCCCACTGGCGAGTGCGCTCTGTCTGGGTGCACTCGTCGGCGTCGCGTTCCCCGCCGACGAGATGACCCGCTGGGCGCTCCATCCGGCGGCCGTCGCGGGGCTGTGCTGGGCCGGGCAGTTCTGGCTCGCCGGCCGCGGCCTCGACGCGAGCCGACTCGTCGGCTCGCCCTACCGGCACGTCTTCGGGCTCGCGAACGCCCTCACGCTGCTTCGGGGCGGGCTCTACGCCGTCGTCGCCGGCTTCGTCGTCGTCCCGGCCACGACGACGGTCGCCTGGGTCCCGGCGCTGTGTTACGGCGTCGGCGTCGTGCTGGACAAACTCGACGGCGTCGTCGCCCGGACCCTCGGCGAGGAGACCGACCTCGGCCAGCGCCTGGACATGGCCGCCGACACCTTCGGGTTCGTCGCCGCCCCCCTCGTGGCGGTACTGTGGGGTCGTCTGCCCGTCTGGTACCTCGCTATCTCGGCGGCCCGCTACGTCTATCTGGCCGGCATCCACTACCGACGGCGACGCGGGCGACCGATACACGACCGGCCCGACAGCGACCTCGGGAGATACCTCGCGGGCGTCCAGATGGTGTTCATCACTATCGCGCTCGTTCCAACCGTGCCGAGCGGACTGGTCTTCGCCGTCGCGCCCGCCGTCCTGGCCCCGTCGCTCGGAGTGTTCGTGCGGGACTTTCTGTACGTGAGCGGTCGGTTGCCGTAGCATAAATAGACCGGTCCCGAGCGCCGAAAGTGCTGATATACCGCGAGGACGTAACACCGCCCATGCTCTTCCCGACCCACCTGCTCGCGGCGGCGGTGCTGGGCCGGGTCTCGCGGCTGTCGCCGCTGTGGCTGGTGGTCGGGACGGCCCTGCCCGACGTGGTCGATAAGCCCCTGGCGATGGCCGGGCTCGTGGAACTGTATCACTCCGTCGGCCACTCGGCGCTCCTGCTCGTCGTCGCCGTCCCGGTCGCACTGACCGGGCGAGCGGGGCTCGCGCTGGCGGTCGGCTGGGCGCTCCATCTCTCCCTCGACGCCGTGCATATGGTCCTCAACGGTCGGCCGGGCGACGCCGTCTTTCTGGTCTGGCCGCTGGCCGTCCCGGCCGACCCGCTCGCGCTCCCACCGGGGTCGTTTTTCACGTACTACGTCGGGTCGCCGTCGTTCTATCTCGAAGTGGCGTTCTGGCTCGCCGTGGTCGGGGCGGTCCTCGTCGAGTGGCGCGGCGGGCGATCGGCGCTGCACAGCGCAGGCGACTAGCACCGCGCCGACGGTCACACACAGTGCAGCTATACCGCTACAGCCGCAAGACACATACCTCTCGATGGAGCATCTCGTTGCCGACCTGCTCGACGCGCTTGTACGCCTCGATGCGGTCACGATGGAGCGTCTCGTCGCGCTGCGGAGCCCGCTGGCCACGAAGCTCCTGACCTCGGCGACGGGGCTGGGTTCGGCGACGGCGGCGCTCGTCTTCGTCGGCCTGTGCTATCTCGCCGGCTGGGACGAAGAGTCCCGCCACGCGGCGGTCGCACTGGCGCTCTCCGGGATAGTCGTCGGCATGCTGATGCTGACGATTCAGCGACCGTACCCGCCACAGCCGGTCTGTCTGACCGGGGGCGCCGAGACGGTCGCGTCGTCGTTCCCGTCGGGCCACGCCGCCGCCGTCACGGTGTACGCGATGACCGCCCGGCGGTCGGACGTGCTCCCCTTCGGCGTCGTCGCCCTCCTCGCGGCTGCCGTCGCCGTCTCCCGTGTCTACCTCGGGACCCACTATCTCACCGACACCGTCGTCGGCGTCGGTATCGGTATCGCCGCGTTCTGGCTGGCCGCCCGGCTGCTGGGGCGGGTCGACGTGGCCGCGCTGGAACGCTAAAAGCTGCTGTCGAGCGAGCCAGCGAGCCGTGATATCGAACGGACCCCGGCCTCACTCCTCGTCGCCCGAGCGCAGCCGTGCGGCGAGATACAGCATCCCCGCACTCACAGCCCCCAGCCCGGCCAGCACCATCGGGAAACCGCCCCCCGAACCGGCCGCGACGTCCGCGGGGTCGTAGTAGATGACACCGTTCGCGTCGTAGCCGACGTCCAGCTTGGTCTCTCCGTCGGTGTCGGTCACCTCCAGCGTGCCGCCATCGGGGTTCCAGACCGCCTCGTCGGCGCCCCAGAACAGCTCTCCGTCACCGTCCGAACCGCTGTGGCTGTACAGCGTCAGCGTCTCGCCGGCCGCTATCGAGGTGCCGTCGGGGAAGCTGTAGGAATCCCCGTCGAGGGCGGTCACGGTCCACCCGCCGACCGCGAGTTCGTCGTCCGAGCGGTTCTCGAAGGTGACCTGCTCCTCGGGGAGGTTCGCGTCGGCACGGATGGAGACGAGGTCGATAGCGCCCTTCGCGTTGCTGGGTTCGGCATCGGCCTGCGTCCCCGGCTCGATGCTGTCTCGCTGGACGCGAACGTTCGTATCGGTCACCCAGGGTTGCCCGTTTCTGGTCGTCAGCTCTGGGTTCTCGCCGTAGTGGGTCTCCGAGACGTCGTAGCTGGTGGTGAATCGCTCGCGGAGGTCGTCGGTCGATACCTGCCCCTCGCCGGGGTCGTCGCTGGCCAAACCGATCTCGACCAGCTCCTGTATGCGCTGCTCGACGGCGCTGCTGTCGACTGAGAAGGTCACATCGGCGTCGGCCGGGACGGATATCCACTCGTCGCCGCCGACGCGGGCGCCCGACGTGCTGGCACCCTGTATCTCCGCCTCGTAGGTACCGTCCTCGGCCGGCCCGACGCGGTTACCGTCGGCGTCCTCGGCGACCAGATGCAGTGACGGAACGGTGAGTGACTCCTCGCTGTGCCAGAGCCCCGTCGCATCGCCGACTGTGTCGACCCCATTATTAACGGCCTTCCCGGTCCCCTCGACCACACCGTCGACGGCCTCCCCGGTACTCTCGACCGGATCGTCGACGAAATCATCGACGGTATCACCGCCCTCCTCGACGCCGTCGCGGAACGCCTCACCGCCCTCCGAGAGGAGCTCCGGGCCCTCCTCTACTCCGTCCCCCAGCGTCCGGAGCCCGACGGTAATGAAACCTGAGTCCTCGGTCGCCTGGTCGATATTCAAAAACGTCGAGAAGTCCGCTGGAGTCGTTCCGTCGGACTTCCAGTCGAGGCGGAACTCCACCTGAGTGGGGTTGACGAGGCCCACCTTGTCGGTCAGCACGTCCCCCTCTTCCAGCAGGATCGTCTTCGGCGTCTCCGCGTTCCGGTTCTCGACGACGTTGTACCCGCCCTTTGTCAGGCTCTTCTGGTTGCGCTTGTAGACGACGGCCCCACCGTGTTGAGCCGGGTTTGGCTCGTTGGGGCCTTCCCACGTTCTAAAGACAGACGAGTCGTTCCGTGCCTCCCCGAGATGGGCCCGGGATTCCATGACGTAGATGGCGTCGCTCTCGACCGACCGGTGGTTCCTGATTATCGGCACGGTCTCGTCGTACTCTAGGGAGTTCAGGGCCGGAATCGTCGCACTCTGTCCGTCGCTCGTCTCGGAGAACCGGATTACATCCGGCGTAAGGAAATTTTCCAACTCGTCGCTCTTTTGATACTGGAAGTCGTTCGTGAGTCCCAGCTCCGGCGCCAGCCGCGGCGCAGTCGACAGCGACGGCTCTCCTAAATTCGAGACGGTCGAACTGCGACTCTGGTTGCCGAGCAGACAGAGGCCGTCGTCCATCCCCAGCGTGTACAGATGCTTGAGCCCGTAGGCGTGGCTGAGCTCGTGCAGCCAGACGTAGAGTTCGTCCCGGTCCGTCAGATGGGGAATGTAGGCCCGTCCGATCGGGAAATAGACACCGCCTTTCTTGCTGTGGAACGACTCTCCCCGGTGGGTCCCGACCCAGAAGTCGTACTCGTCGACGTCGACATCGGCGGCCTCGTTGTTGAGGTCCCGCAAATAGCGCTTGAGGTTCCCCTCGAACTCCGACTGCCAGTCCTCGCGGTAGGCGGTCGCGGTTTCTGGCAGCTCGTAGAGGTCGTCACCGGCGCGTTCGAAGGTCAGGTCGAAGCCGACCGCCCCCATGGCTCCGTGACTGGAGCCGAAGTAGTGGTTGATGTCGTACTGTCGGGCCTTCTCCCAGGCGAGTACGTCCTCTAGTTCGCGCTGGCTGAGTGCGTCTGAGTCCGCGAACCGACCCTCGATGACGACCGCCGACATGACGTGCTCGAAGACGTGGTAGCCGATGTCGTCGTTCTCCTCACGACGGTCACCCTCGAAGGTATCGGCGGTCGTCCGTCCGCCGTCTTCGGTCTCGGCCTCGAACGAGAGGTCTACCCACGTGCCTGGCGCGTCAATGGCCGGCAGCGGCGACTGTGTCTCCCACTGGACGGCGTCGTCCCCGCTGGTATCGGCGTCGGTCGTCATCTCGCGTTCGACCTCGACGACGTCGCCCGAGCCGTCCTCGTAGCTCGCGGTCAGCGTCGCGCTGTCGGCGTTCGCGATGTTGACGCCGACTGTCGGTTCATCACCGGTCTCGACCGGCCCTGGCGAAATGTCGATGGACTCCGGGTAAATGTCCGGGCCGGCCTCGACCGACCCGTCCCCGGACCAGCGGAGGAACGCGTGCTGGGTCGTGAACTCGCCGTCGATCTGGTAGCTAGCCGGGCCGTTGAATCTGAGCGCGGCCACCCGTTCGGCGTCCTCGAACGGCTCGACGGTCGCAGTGATATCCGGCCGGTCGGGGCGTCCCTCGCCCCCCGCGTCCTGCCAGAGCCGCCCAGTCAGGGCCCCCGACCCGTCGTAGCTCACTTCGTAGTCGTACCAGGCCTCGCGCTCCCAGCCGTCCGAGGGGGCGTACTCGGTGGTCTCGGTCACCCGACTCCCGTCGAACTCGAACGGGACCACGCTCCCATCCCCTTGCCGGAACCCCAGACGGAGCATGACCGGGGCCGCTTTGCCCTCGCCGTCGTAATAAAGCAGGAGTCGATGGGAAGTGAACGGCGCCCCCTCCCCGATGTTCGCGGTGTAGAACGACCCACGCATCGTCCAGGGTTCGCCCCAGCCCGACTGCGTCTCGCTCCAGCCGAGCACGCCGTTGGTTCCGCCGCCTGTCGTCTCGCTGAGTTCGAGCACGTTCTCGCCACCGAGCGGTGCCGTCGACGTTGTCGTCACCGACGCCGTGAAATCGCCCTCGTCGAGACGGGTCGTCCACTTCGTCGAGTAGTCGCCGTCGCTGAACGCGTCACAGAACAGCGAGTCTACGTCGCAGACGTCGGTTTCCTCGATCGCCCCCACGGAGCCGTCGCCGCTAATCCGGAAGACGTAGTCCGGATAGGTCTCCATCCCGCCGTCCCACATCTTCAGCGCCCAGCGGCTGTTCGTGAGGTCGGCCTCGAACTGTGAGGCGTCTATCGTGAAGTAGTCGTCACCGGCGTTGTTCTCGACGAGCGCCGACGGTTCGGTGTCAGTCCGCTCGAAGTCAGACACGTCGTCGACGATAGTGAACTGTACGTTCCAGTCCTCTCTGACGCCGTCGTGACGAGTGATGCGAGCGGTGTCACCGGAGAGGTCGGCCCGCCAGGTGTAGTAGCTCGGATTGTACAGCGAGTTGGTGGTGGCCAGGACCGACCCCGAGTCGTCGAGTAACTCGACGACGTAGGTTGCGAACGGTCGCTCCTTGTAGATATCCCTGTCGCCGCGCCACTCGCCGGCGACGTCCGTCGGCCCCGTGGTCGATGCAGTCTCGACCGTGACCGGTTCGGCGTCCGCTATCGTATCGATGCTCGCCAGGTGCAAGTTCGGGACGTCGATCGACTGTGCATCGTATATTTGACCGTCAGTGGCCGGTTCGAACGTGGCCGACTTGCCGGTATCCGTATTTCGGACCCGCATCGATCGGCCGGCGTCACCGCCGAACCGAATCGTCTCGGCGTCGGTGGGGACGATTTGCATGCTCGAGAACGCGACTTCGTAGGCCCATCTGCCACTGCTGATGGAACCGCGTCCCTCACGTTCCAGCGCGATATCGGGCACCGATTGGCTGGCCGCCGCTCCGCCGACCGCGTACGTCCCGACGGTCCCGACACAGCCCCACCGGAGCAGTTCCCGGCGAGAAATCCCCTCGTCTGGACGACCTGTTCGCTCCATAGAGTGGATATAACGAATCTCAGGTGGACTTTAATTTAATGATTTCTATCAAAATTCTTCCCAGTGGTCCGAGAAGGACCGGGCCAGCGTCGGTCGACACGGAGGACTACCCCCCCGCGGCGACGGCGCTGGAAGAGTCCAAACCTTAGATTAGATGAGGCCAACTACGTCGGCGAGCGCGGGAATGTGCCCCACCACTGACCTGAGCCACTATATGCTGTCCAGAAGCGCGTCTCCTCAAGAATTGGGCACGGAGAGTCTATAGAAAGGGAAAATACCGTATAGTCTACTTGGTCAGGGTCAGTGAAAAACACTCAAGATTGGCTCAGATGACAACTGATACACAGTTCTTCGACATATTTCCCCAACTCATCCTCATTTTGAAAGTTGGGCATCAAGTAGTCAGAATAGTATATCTCTCCACACGCAGCGCATTCTCCATCAATTATATCGGTTACTTCTTTTCCCTCTAATTCTGCGCAGGCCTCGCGGTCTATCTGCATCCGATTAGTTAAAATATCATCAAGAGTTTTTAGGTAGTCTTTGTTTGCCATGTATTAAACTGGTCAATTCTACGATAAAAGCTTGCTGAACCCCGAGATGAGTATTACCGCCGAAACAAATACCCAGGCCTATGTAATGAAGGAGTAGCGCCGAAAATGGTACTAAAAGACCAGCTTGAGTACTCACTACTATCCCAGGTAACACATTGAGCAGACTGTCTTGGACCAATGAGCCAGTGACCGTTAGTCGCCCTCCTATGACCCTCCGTCAGTTTTCGCAACAGGCGATTCCTCATGAGCGCTGCTATCTTTGTACTCAGCTTTTCCAGTGCCAGCGGGCTCACTGAATGCCCCATCAAGCACACCCACCTCATACTCACTCGCTCTCACTCGCAATGGGAACCAGCCTTCCTCATCAACACCAAGTAATGCTTCTGAATAGCCATCGTCATCGTTCCCAGCCTTTGCTGAGCGAACCCAGTTGACCTCTCGCTCACTGAGCCCAAACCACTCAGCTAGCTCCTCAGCTGCTTCGTCCACTCTGTGAATGAGCTTCATCGAACAGAGGTTCGCAATCGTCCGTGCTTCTGGCGTCAATGAGAACTCACCACCAGTCTGAGTGATGAATTGCAGGGAGAGGTCGTAGTGACGGCTATGTCTGACTGCCGTCTCCAGAAACCCGAGCGAGGTTGAATCACCCATCAAATAGTGGGCTTCGTCGATGACGAACACGACGCGTTTCTCCGTCTGTTTCGCGCGTTCATATACCGCGTTGAACAGCACCTGCATCATGAGACTCGTCTCAGTCTGCCCACGGGTGCCCTCCTCCTGATGCAAGTCGAGGTAGATGACGTCGTTCGTGAAATCGAACTGGGTTGGTTCGGCAAGATTCGCTAAGTCGCCGCCCTCACGGAAGGAGGGACGCAGGTCGATAAGCAAGGACTGGACGTCACTCTTCACACGGTCTTGCTCGCCAGTAGTGACGTATCCAAATTCACCCGGGTCGTCGAGGATGTCCTCAAGCACTCCGATAACATCTCGAATCGTCGGCGAGGGGTTTGCGTGGGTCGCCGGGTCTTTCGTAATTCCCTGGCGTTCGTAGGCTTCCTGAACAGCCCGCCTGAGCGTCTGTTTTCGATCTTCGAGTGGACTGCTCGCGACGTTCTTGAAGAACGTCTCGAAGAACGTGAGCACCCACGAGATCTGCTCAGACCACGGGTCGAGATCAGGTACCGAGTCGAGAATCTCCGGAGGAGTCGGCTGAAGTTCCAGCGGATTGAACCCCCGTGAGCCACCGACCGTGACACGCTCGCCACCAAGGGCGTCGTTTACACCAGCAAATCCCACCAGTGGGTCAAGCATCACTATCATCGAATCCTCGTCGTACATTGCCCGACGGACGAGCTGGAGTTTCGTCGAGAAGGATTTCCCCGCGCCGAGTTTCCCGATGACCATCGTACAATAGCCCGTTTCGCGAGTGAAGCGATCGAGGATGAGCGGACTCTCATTGAGGGCGTAGGTGCCGTATTCGATACCGGGTTCGGCGAGTGCACCCGCAACGAAGGGGAACATGGCCCCTACTGCAGCACTAAGCATGGGTGTCGTGGTATCCAGTTGGGAATTGAGCTGGTCGACACCAACCGGACTGCTTGACGTGAGTGCATCCATCTGGGCAAATCGTGGAGTAACCGGCGTTAGATTCGCCGGGCTCCGGCGAGCAGTATTCGCGACGCTGTCGATATCGAGTGTCTCCTCAGCCTCACCTCGAACCGTGAGATACATCGAAACGTCGAAGGCTTTCATTGACGTATTTCGAAGGACGTCATAGAGCTCTTGGTGGTCACTGAGGTCTTTCTGGATGCCTCGGGCGCCAGCACGACGTTTCTCAGCGAGGTATTCGACGTCGGCCTCAAGATCTTCAATGCGGTTTTCGAGCGAATTGAGCGTCGATTCAGTATCACGTGGATCAATGTGCATCGAGATATCTGTCTCGCGGGTTTCGGCCGTCGAGTAGAGTGACTCGAAGATACCATCGATTGGCGCGTCCGGGAACTCAGCCATCCACAGCGTTCGTGCCCAGCTATTGCCCGTTCTGATCGCCGTCGAGCCTTCTTCGATTGAATCCGGCCCGAGCAGCGACTGATGACTGGCAGGTGCCTCAGAGAGTGGCCCGTCACTCGGTTCGTAATCAACGGACATCGTGAATCCGTCGTCCGTCTCGGAGTTTTCCTCCGCTCCCTCCGCGTCTTCCGAAGAAGCCGCCCCGACAAAGGGCAGGAAGTCGAAGTTCATCGGGGACCTCCAACGAGAGGCGCTGTCCGAAGCGCCTGAGAGATATCACCGTATTCGAGTTCCTGCCCGGCCCAGAACTCGCCGATGAGCGTCGTTGCCTCGCCGGCGTCGACTCGACTGGCCTGACAGCCCTCGATTTCTCTGATACCGGCCTCGATACGACGAACGCGTTCTTCGAGGGTATCGAACATCGTCGCTCGCTGGTCTTCGATTGGTGGGGCGTTCCACGCCTGGACGAAGGTCCCAAGAATCGGAACACCGACGAGTTTGTTCAAGATGCTCTCGCGCTCGAAGCGAACCTCCTCGGGCGTGACCGAAACCACGATGTAGTGGTCTCGAATCGTCATCTGTCTGGCAGCGAGGTCGCGTTCGTACCACTCAATGTAGTTGTCGATGAGCCCTTGTAGCCGAGGATTGTCTTTGACATCCGGGTCATTTCGGCGCTCTCGGTAGTGATCCAGATACGTCTCAACGGGGAAGGCCTGTGTCGTCGAGAAAATTTGTATTGGGAAGGTGACGGTCGTATTCAGAAAGTCCTGAAACGAACTCGCCTTCAGTTCCCACTCCTCGTCGGTCGCAAGGGCCATCGGTGGGGGAAGCACCTGTACGAACGCGAGGAAGGCACCGTCAGTGCGTTCGAGTACGTCTCTGTCGAGGTGTACTTCTTCGATTTGCGTATGTTCTTTCGCGCCCTCGTGGCCCTTCTCGGTGTCCGTGGTTCTGAATCTGGCCATTAGCATGACCCAATCCAGACTCGTCGTGTACGAGGGCGTCAGATAGACGAACAGGACACCGACGGCGATTGCGAGCGCAGCAAGCGGCAGCGTCAGTGTCTGCACTCGATACCCACCGACACTCAGAGAGGCAGGGAGTATCGTCTGGGTGAAGAGGATGACGACGACACCCGGAAAGAGTGCCACAGCGGCATCGGTCAGGGTGTACGAGCCGATCAGTTTCGCGTCTGTGCCGAGCGATTTCGGGATTCGTTTTGCAGGTTGATTGCTCATTGGTCTAATTGATGTATCGCGGTCGGTCGTCGTCGGGATACTCCGAGGTGTCGTCGCTCCCCGGAGCACTCTTAGAAGAGCTATTCCGGTCACGGAGCGTCTCGAACTGGTTGTTTCGAGAGTCCGATGATGCGGAGTCGGTAGGTTGTTTCGTCGTCTCTGAACGAGCGGTCTGACTGGAGAAGCGGGATTTTAGTGAGGTTGCAGTGCTATTCAGACGGGTCCCCGCGGCATGTGCTCTAGAGTCTCCAGAGCCCAGGACGGCCTGCCCATCCGGTTTGACAGCAGGTTTGCCCTGCAGACCACGGTTGAAATTCTGCGTTCCCATCTGTGTCGTTGCCCCCGCACTGCGAGCCTTCCCAACACGTGCGTTGGCGCGGTCACGAGAGGCGTGTCTGGACGCGCTATCGGCCATGAAGAACAACGCGCCAGCTTGCCAGAACAGGATGAACGGTGAGATAACCGCAACGAGCGGTGTGAGGATAGCCAGCAGCCACTGCCCAGCGCCGCCAATCGAGAGTGTCACCGACGAGCCCAAGAGTTGGCCCAAGCGCAATAGTAGGGCAACGGGCACGGTCATGAACAAGAACGGGACGTAGAATCCAGCCAGTCGTTTCATGAATTGCGACGCAAGCGAGAAGGGGCCCACACCAGGGACCCAGAATCAGTACTTCACAAAGCCGCTTAGTTAGAACGTCTGCTTGCTGAAGGTGTGTCTAAAACCAAACAAGCAGACGGTGAGATCCACGAGGACCAGCTTCTTAACTTTCTCGTCAACCGCC
>Ga0136589_1000020_pt1 | contig 86965 bp, 77 predicted proteins | sample AntRauMFilla3764_FD_104640 | JGI IMG/M metagenome (GOLD analysis project Ga0136589, IMG submission 104640) | Saline lake microbial communities from Rauer Islands, Antarctica - Metagenome Filla 3 #764 | ecosystem: Environmental > Aquatic > Non-marine Saline and Alkaline > Saline | place...
CCGACATGCGAGGCATGAGTCTATCGCTCGGAACGGCGGGACGCGGAGGCGTCGTGGTCGCCCTCGTTGCGGTGCTTCTCCTTTCGACGGCGGCGGGCGTCGCGGCGGCGCAGCCCGTCCAGGGAGCGTCGGGTACCATCGTCGTCGAAGAAGGTGAGACCGTGTCCAGCGTCGACGCACTCGCGGGGAGCATCGTGGTCCGAGGAACCGTCACGGGTGACGTCTCCGGCGCCGCCGGGACGATTTTCGTTGCCGAGAGTGGGCGCGTCGAGGGGTCGATCTCCGGCGCCGCCGGAGACGTCCGCATTGACGGCGTGGTCGGCGGCGACGTCAATGCCGGCAGCGGAAACGTCCAAGTGACCGAGACCGCCACGGTCGGCGGCGACGTCCGTGTGGGCGCGGAATACGTCCGTATCGACGGTCGGATCGACGGCGACGTCCGCGTGGGCGCCGAGACGATCGCGCTTGGACCGAACGCGGATATCGGTGGCGAGTTCCGCTACGAGGCCGCCCAGTTCACCCAGGATCCCGCGGCGACGGTCGCGGGCGGCGTCGTGGAGGATTCGACCCTCCGGGGCAACGTCGGCACCTTCGCGTTGCCCAACTGGCTGACGTGGGTCTACAGCCTCCTCGCGAATCTCGTGCTCGGGGCCGTTCTGCTCGCTCTCTTTCCGGCCTTCTCGGCGAGGGTCGCGGGGCGCGTCTCCGACGAGACCGCGAAGACCGGCGGGGTCGGACTGCTGACGCTCGTCGGCGCCCCGATTCTCTTGGCCCTGGTCGCTATCACGATCATCGGCATTCCGCTCGCCCTCCTCGGCGCTATCGCGTTCGGACTCGCGGTCTGGGTCGGAATCGTCTACGGCCAGTATGCGGTCGGCGCATGGGTTCTCCGACGAGCCGGACGAGACGATCGGTGGCTGGCGCTCGCGGCCGGCCTCGTCGGGTTCGCCGTTCTGGGCGCGGTCCCGGTCTTGGGCGGGTTCCTCGTCTTCGGTGCACTCCTCTTGGGGCTGGGCGCACTCGCCGCGGAACTCCTCGACTCGTTCCGGACCCGGCGACGGTCGGGTCCCAGCGATCGACAGACGACGTTCAACGAGTCGTTCGGCGGTTCACAGACCGGCTCTTCCACGGAACGGCTGACGAAGGGTCGGTGAGTGCGGTCGACGGCCGGGTGTCGCTTCCGAGATTCGAGACGACCCCGGGGATAGTCAGCGGGGCTACCGGCGTCCGACCGTCCTCGGAGACGACAGATCGGCCGGTTCCCTCCGGTGGTTCAGGGGCCGTCACGACACGGCAGGCTATCCACTCGCCCGATACCGTGGTCCGACGGGAATCACCGGGATTTCCCCCTTGAGAGGCCAACGCGACGATCTCGAAGAGACGGGGAGAGTGGCGTCCGCTTCGAACGCATTTAAAAACGAGATCGAGACCGCCGTCAGTCGTTCACGCTGATCCCGCCGAAGGCGACGAAGCCGGTCACGACGAGGTCGATCTCCTCGTGTTCCTCTTCGCGTCGCGGGCGTTCGTCCTCTGCGCCGCCGAAGATCGGTAACACGTCGAGGCGCACGTTCCACCCCCGGGGAACGATGACGTCGACGCCGCCGAACACGGCGACGGCGCTGATCCGCGCCGGACGATCGGCCACCTCGGCGTCACGCAAATCGAACTCGTACCCGCCGAAGATCGCGGTCAGGTCCGCACCGGTGAACCGCGAGGAAGTCACGCGCTCGTTCCGACCACCGAAGACGGCGATGCCGTCCACGCTCCGATCGCCGACCTCCACCGCTTTCGTTCGCAGCCGGCTCAGCAGCAGTGAGGCGCCGAAGAGAATGATGAGAGCGGGCCAGAAGGAAACCAGGTCGGCCTCCGGAACGAGGTCGAGCGCTGCTATTTGCCAGGCACCGGCCAGCACGATCACCACGAGCGGGCCGAACAGGTTGCGGAATCCGCTCTGGACCAGCGCGTACAGACCGAGCAGGACGAAAAGCGACGGCACGTAGGTGAGAAGCGATCCCGTTTCGGCGACGCCGGTAGTGTCGAGCAAGAGTACGATCCCGACGATCACGACGAGCGCACCGAGCAGTTCCTGTGTCGACACTCGCTTCGAGACGGGCATACCTGCACGCACTCAGAGGACTGCTATGAATGTTATCTATGATTGTCAGGATGTGGTCCGAGAGCCGATCGAGGCGCCTGGACGATCTCGACGACGTCTCCCATCGGCGTGTTCGCACTCCTCCGGGACCCGAGCGGAATTCGACGGAGAGTGACCTAGTAGTATTCCTCGAGAGTGATACGCTGGAGAGCGCCGTAGATTCCTGCTTGGTCCGCCGTCCGGGGGGTCTGGCACGCGCCGATCATCCTTCAGGGCCACAACTTCCCGGAGGCACCGATAGCGGGCGTCGCGACGATGACCGTTTGGACCGTCGCCGCGTCACCGGTGTTCACCTACCTGACCGTCCGGGCGCGGCCGTCCTCGCCGCCACGTTCTTCCACGGATCGTTCAACGCGGTCGGCTCGCTCTCGCTGGTCTACCTGACCGGTGCCGGGAACCTGCTGACCGCCGCCGTCGGGGTCGCCGGCATCGGCGCGGCGGTCGTGGCCGTCGCCACTTGCGTCGTCCACGACCGGTTTTTCGCCGACGAGCGGATCACGACCGGGGAGCCGCTGTCGCCGTGGGCGTAACCACGCCTCGCCGAGAGAGCGAACGGGACAGCCGGACCGAGATTCACCACGGACTCGAATCCGCCGTCCAGAGGTGTTTCGGAACCCTTCGTCGGATCTTCACTCGCGACGACCCCCCGAGTACCCGGCCCTTCGTTTACTCGCGAGAGACTGCGTTTTGCAGCGTATCCATTTCACACCGCACACAGAGATCATCAGAGAAACACGAGAGACTGTCGTACGGACACGCTCGTTCTTCCACGTTCGTCGCTTCGCGGCGCTTTTCCCGTCGCCAGATCGATTCCCAGACGTCGATGTCCATATCGGCAGACGTGAAGACGACCTCGCCGTCTCGATCGACGATCTTCGCCGCGGTGACGTCGTACTGGCGGTCTTTCACCACCGCTATCGCGTCTGTATACGAGGAACACGGAATCTCTCGGATCCCGGCGTCATCGTCGAGCAGTTTGACCCGCAGCCGCCCGTCGTATTCCTCGGTTGGCTGTAACCCCTCTGTCATACGTGACACTCCGTCGATCCGGTGAAAAGGATTCGCCTTGGAATATCCAGTGAACGACCCCCGACCACCGGCACGACTACGTTTCATATCCGGGCTCTGGTAGGAGCCTCCGCTCCGTCTCGCCCGAAACGGATATCGCCGGAGGCCGGATACCGATCGGTATCTGAGGTCGAACACCAATTTCTTGTAAATCGGTTATCAATTAAGGGCCAATGACGGATTCGCCACAGACACTCAATAACTACGTCGCCGATTCGTCGTCTATTCTCCTTCTCGCTCCGCTGCTCGATCCGACCGATGACGGTGCCTGCGTCGATCTGTTGACCCGCGATTCGCCCGCTGAGACCAACGTCTTGTCTGTCACTCTCACGGCGTCCCCGACGGATCGACTGTCGATCTGGCGACGCGAGACCGACGCCGAACTCCCCAGACGGACGGTAGTCGTCGACGCCCGGCGAGAGAGGACGAAAACGCAGCTACGGACCTCCGAATGGGGGACGGCTTCCGTCCGTGGCGTTCCCGAGAACGCGGATATCTGCGATATCGCTCTCGCGATCGCCAGTCAGCTCGGTGCGTGGAAGGACACCGACGAAACGACGCTTCTGTGCCTCCACTCGGTGACGGCGCTGCTCGCCTCGTACGACACCGACCAGGTAATCAGCCTGATCACCTCTCTCAACAACCTCTGTGAGGATCTCGGCGTGGTCGCTCACCACCACGTGGATCCGAACGAACACGACGAGGGAACGGTAGCGACGCTTCGACCGTTGTACGACGCGGTGATCGAGTATTCCCCGGACGACGGCTGGATCCCGATCGAGCACGAGAAAACGACGACGGCACCGACGTTCGGTCCGACGACGCCGCCGCCGGGCGGAACGGCGAAGACCGATCCGAACCGGTCCGAAGCAGTGCCGATGCGGTACTCCTTCGATACACTGCTGGAACTGGTGACGTCCCCGCGCCGGCGCACGCTGCTGTACAACTTGAAGAGCCAGTCGGCCGGAGAGATTCCGCTCGATCAACTCGTTGAGGAAGTCCACAGTATCGATCGGTCGCTTCCGATCCGCGATGCGCCGTCGCGCGAGGAAGTCCGGATGGAACTCGTCCGCGTCCACCTCCCGATGCTCCAAGACGCCGGCATTATCCGGTACGACGCCGACTCAGAAGTGATCCACTACACGAAGAACGAAGGGCTAGAAGCCTTCCTCCGATACGTCGAGACGATCGAAGTAGGGTGACCGACGGTCGCAGACCGGCCGGCCACGACGACGTCGCAGCCCTCTGGGAGATGCTGACCGACGCCAACGCGTCGGTGTTCGGCGTGACCGACTACGGTCTCGAGGAAGGGAACGAGGGATCGCTCGTCGTGTACGACAGCCCCGACGCGTTCAACGCGCTTCGAACCCAAGCGCCCAGAACGCTCGTGCTCCGGAACGGAGCGCCCGTCGCGCGGACGGAACCGAGCGTGACAGCGGACCGCATACGGTCGATTTCCATCGCTGAACACTCCGGACCGGCACACGAGCAGGCCGGAGACAGCGGGCGCGAGACCCGCCACCGCACGTTCGGCTCCGACGGCGTGTGGTCGTGTAGGGATTGTCAGCTTCACGTCCGTTTTAAAAAGCGAAGTTCTCTCCTTGAAAAATGATAGGCTCACGACTCAGTCGCACCTGCGACACGGGTGGCCGCGGGGAGTCGATCGGTCCAGTAGAGCCCCACCGCCAGTGCGAGGACGACGACGAGGCCGGCGGCGAAGCCGCGGAACACCGCGGTGAACGGGTAGCCGGCCTCGACGAGCGCCCCGACGACGCCGCTCCCCGACGCCTCGACGGCGATCGAGAGCCCGCTGAACGCCGCGAAGGTTCCCGCGCGGGTGTCGGCCGGGAGCGCTGACAGGACGTACGTGTCGAGCGCGGGGAACAGCCCGTGGATCGTGTATCCGAGGACGACCGAAACAGCACCGAGGGCGAGGGCCCCCTGGAAAACGGTGAGTCCGAAGACGCCGGCCGTGAACGCCCCGACCAACCCGAGGATGTAGGGGACCGTCGGGAGGCGGTCGACGAGGGCGCCGCTGGCCCAGAACGCCGGGATTCCGGCCGCGAACGTGACCGTCAACAGTGCGTTCGCAGTGCCCGCGCCGAGCCCGCGAGCGAGCATCACGGAGACGTAGAAGTTGAACAGCCCTTGCCAGACGAAGCCGGCGGCACTGATGAACAGCATCCCTGCGAGGACCACCCGCCAGTTACCGAGTACGCCGCGGAAGTTCCGTGCCGGCGGCGCCTCCGGGACCTGGTCGGCTTGTCGGAGACCGACCACGAACGCGAGAGTGGTGACGAGGGCCGCGGCCGCGAGGAGCCAGAACACCGCGCGCCACGTCGTGACCGCGACGACCGACACGACGACCGTCGGGGCGGCCACCGCCGCGAGCTGCGCGGCCGTGCCGTGAATGCCGATGCGCTTGCCGACTCGGTCGGGGTACAGCTCTCCGATAAGCGGCACGGCGGAGACGAAGTACGTGCCGGAGGCCACGCCGACGGCGAGCACACCGATCCGGAGCGTTTGGATGTCAGGTGCCGAAGCCGTCAGGGCGGCCGCCGCCGTGAGCATGACGCCGGACGCCACGACGATCCGTCGTCGAGAGACCCGCGTGAGCACGTAGCTCAGCGGCAGCCGGGGCAGCGCCGTGCCGAACCAGACGAGCGACACGACCGCGCCGACGGCCGCCGGACCGACGTCGAACGCCGCCTGGAGCGGCTCCACGAGCGGGGCGAACACCACGCGCCCGAAGTTGACGACGAAGACCATCCCGAGGAGGCCCCCGTACAGACGGCGAGTCATTGTCCGGTGTTCACTACGGGGCGGTGTAATCCGTTGTGTTTCGGCCGTACTGACCGGTCGAATGCGACGGAGACCGTTGCGGACCGAGACTCAGTCGTCGTCGGCAGCCTCCACACCCGACGAACCGTCCTCGGAACTGCCTCGCGGGTCGAACGTCGGTCGCTCGATGCCGAGCAGTTCGTACGGGTCCGCGTCGTCCGGCATCGGCGAGGCGTACGTGTCGGCGCCGCCCCGTCGCTCGAACTCCTCGGCGACGTCGGCGAGCAGTTCGGGGTCCGTGAGCAGTCGTCCCAGCGTTCCGCCGATCGTCTTCGCGGCGTACAGCATGCCGTCGACGCCGGTCGAGCCGCTGGCGGCGACGGCCTGCCACGAGTGCGGCGGCGTGCCGACCGGCCACGTCGCGGTGCGCAGCCGCCCGAGCGGGACGACCTGGCTCACGTCACCGGAGTCCGTCGAGTAGGCGCCGACCTCCCCGGCGTCCGTCGCCTCGATCGGCTCGGTGAAGTACGACCGGTCCGCCGCGCGATCCCGGACGGCCGGTGGAAGCTCCTCGAGCGCGTCGGAGACGTCCCCGAGCGAGTCGCGCAGCTCCGCCGCGAACGCCTCGTCCGCGACCGAGAACGACCCGATGTCGGTCATCGTCTCGTAGACGGCGTCGCCGAGCGTCTCGTTCGGTCGCACGCCGTATATCCCGCTCATCTGCGTTATCTCGACGTCGACGTCGGCCATCAGTCCGGCGCCGTCGGCGGCGCGACGGAACCAGTCGGTCACCGACTCGACGAGGTCTCGGCTCGGTGCGCGGATGAGGTACTCCCCGGTCGCGTCCGGCGGAACGACGTTCGGGGCGTCGCCGCCGTTGGTCACCACGTAGTGGAGCCGAACGGGATCGGGGACGTGCTCGCGCATGTACTCGACGCCGGTGTTGAGCAGTTGGATCCCGTCGAGCGCGCTTCGCCCGGCCTCGGGTGCGGCGGCGGCGTGCGAGGAGGTCCCCCGCATGGTTACCTCGAAGGCGTCGACCGCGAGACACGACCCCTTCGTCGGCGCGTTGAACCACCCGGGATGCCACGACACCACCGCGTCGACGTCGTCGAACACGCCCGCACGGGTCAGATACGTCTTGCCGGCGCCGCTCTCCTCCGCGGGGGTTCCGACGTACACCACGGTTCCGTCGACCCCCTCGTCGATCAGGTCGGCGACCGCGAGGGCGGCGCCGAGCGATCCGACGCCGAAGAGGTTGTGTCCACAGCCGTGGCCGTTCCCGCCCGTTTCGACCGGTTCGCGGGTCGCGCTCACGCGCTGAGAGAGCCCAGGGAGCGCGTCGTACTCCCCCATCGTTCCCACGACCGGGTCGCCGTCGCCGTACCGGGCGACGAACGCGGTCTCGATGCCGGCGACGCCGACGTCGACCTCGAACCCCCGCTCGTCGAGCGCGGTGACGAGTCGACTGGCGGCGTACGTCTCCTCGAACGCGGTTTGCGGGTGCTCCCAGATGTCCAGTGCGAGCTCGGTGAGATGGTCCCGGCGGCTCTCGACCGACTCGACGACGGTATCAACTACCATGTCTCTCCCTCGCACACGGAGCTGAAAAATCTGACCCGCTCACGCACCTCCGCGGAGAAGTCGGTCGCAGCGGTTTCTAACGAACCGTTGGTAGCGTTTACGAGTCCCGGTGGGATGTATCAGTTTTATTGCTCGCGGTGACGACACTTCCGGTGATGGTCCCGTACGAGGCATTCGATCAGGACGTCGAAGTCAAGGGTCAGACTGTTCTCCGAGTCGTCGAGACGGCCATGGGACGGTTCTCAGAAGAATACCGGGACCGAGCGAACGCCGCGCTCGCCGAGGAAGACATCGTCGATCCGGACCCAGACGAGTGGTATCTCCAGCAGGCGTGGTTGAACGCCTTCGAGACGATCGCGGACGACTTGGAGCCCCACGTTCTCGATCGCCTCGGGGAGCAACTCCCGTCGATCGCGGCGTGGCCCACCGACATCGACACCGTCCCCGACGCCCTCGGTTCGATCGATGACGCCTACCAGCGCAATCACCGCGGCGGCGACATCGGCTTTTATCGGTTCACCCAGACGGGCGACCGGGTCGGGGATGTCACCTGTCACAACCCCTATCCTTGCCCGTTCGACCGCGGGTTGATTCGGGGGGTCGCTAAGCAGTACGCCCCCGTCGATGCGTTCGTGTTCATCGAGGAGACCGGGGACGACTGTCGCCGCGAGGGCGGCGACGCGTGTACGTACACGGTTCACTGGTGAGTCGGGGAGCGGCCGCTACGACCGGTCGTACGTTTCGAGCGCCTCACGCAACTCCGCCGCGGAGAATTCGGAGGCGAGTTGGACGATTTCTCTGAGGTCCTCGTAGGTCTCCCGCAGCTCGCGGATCCGCGCTTCGTCATGAGGGTTTGGCTCGTCCGGGAGCTGATCTTCGGCGCGGCGGATCGTTCGGAGCGTCGCCTGCATCTCGCGGTGGACGTACTGTTGGAAGACGTCTTGAATCATGAACCAGACCTCGCGTTCGGCCTCGAACTGTACGCGCCGGCCACCGCCTTCGGAGGACCGGCGATGGATGAGTCCGATCCGCGTCAGCGTTCGCGTGACGTTGCTGACCGTCGATTTCGCGTAGCCGGTCGCATCCACGAGCTCGGGGATCGAGAGCGGGTCCTCCGCGAAGTACAGCACCCCGTAGATGCGGCCGGCGCTCCGGCTCAACCCGTACACTTCGGCCGACTGTTCCATCGATTCGATGATCCGCTCACGGGCGTTCGCGCTCTCGTCGCTACTCATACGTACTCTTGATCCGCGCCGTGTTGCTGGATCCACGGTGAGCCATATGATGCTGATCAACTCCGTAATTATTAAATTGTTTGGTTCGTTTGTTCGGAGTGAGCCGAACAAACAGAACGAACCGTAGCTCACCCATACAATGGCAAGCGCCTTTCCACTCCAGCCCTCCGTCGATTACACGCCTCGCGACCGAACTGAAATCCGTATCGGCGACGCCGAGCACGCCCGGGTCCTCCAGACGCTGTCGTCTGACACCGCTCAAGAACTCTTGGACGTTCTCAGCGAGGGACCGGGAACGGCCTCGGAGATCGCCGACGCAGTCGATACCTCCATCCAAAACGCCCAGTACCACCTCACCCGACTCGCCGAGGCTGACCTCATCGAGACCGTCGATACGTGGTACTCCTCAAAAGGCAGGGAGATGACCGTCTACGCGTTAGCCGCAGAGGAGCTCGTCATCCAATTCAGCACCAGCCGCCCCTGAGAGATTCGCCGGCGACGCGACGGAGTCGTGCGAGCCGGTTACCGCGCGTTCGCAAACAGGTCCGGAGTAAAAACGCAACTCGTTCACTTCCGGCAACGAATCCACGCCGCGGGCCGTTCGCCCTCCATTTGTGCACCGAAGCTGTCCGACCCCCACGGAGTTCAAGACGTGTACGTCGAGTGCGAGCGCATCGACACCGACCGCCTCGTGGGCCCAGTGTGAGTGGCGTGAAACGGCGCAGTTGATTCCCGCGTCTAGTCAGTTCGGGTCGGGTCCCGCATGTCTGGTGTAGGTGATCGGACGGCAGCAACGAGTTTTCGTATGGTCATGAGCGTGAACAGACTCGCTGCAGCGAGGAAGAACGCGGGTACGGCGACCCTGACGAGGAGTTGAATTTCGAGCAGGTCACCCGCGAGCGCGGCGAGAAGGGCCGTCAACGTGAGTCCGAGCAGCCCGTTCTGTATTTTCGCGGTCATACGATGAACTGACAGTAGAGAGACTTAAAAACAGCTACCGCGTGGCGTTGTATCGCTTGCCTCCGCATCCCACGTCGGACGGCGTAATACTGCGGGAGCTGTGGGGTCGTGATCGCGCTCGGGTGGCCGTTGGTCTGGTCACGCGAAGAAAACGCCGGAATCCGCACGGCGTGATCTCAGCGTCGGTCTCGCGTTCCGATCAGACGCGAATACGGGAACCACGCAAACGCGACGGCGCCGAGCGTGTCGTAGGTGAGGTCTTCGAGCGTGTCGCGGAGGTACCGCTCGAAGCTCCAGTGAACGTAGAACTCGCGGAAGACGTATTCGTACACCTCGAACGCCGCTCCGACGGTGAACACGAGCGCCGGAAGAAAGAGGAACAGCCGCCTCGCGTTGCCGAACGCCGCAGGGCGGAGCAGATAGATGATACCGGCAACGCCGAACCCGGACAGGGTATGGGTCATCACGTCCCAAAACCAGTAGCGCGCGTAGACGTGCCACGCGAGGCCGAGAAAGTGCAGCACCGTGACGGTAACTGATAGCAGTGCGATCGCCATCCAGGCGAGTCGCCACTCGGGCCCGTGCGCGATTCCGGAGAGTGCCCGCGAACGCAGCGACTCGTCGTCGAACTCCCGAATTCGGGTCGCGACCGTTTCAGACGGTTCACCGAGGATTCCGGTGCTCACGGCGATAACCGAGAGCGTCGCCCCGAAGATGATCGCTCCCCCGACGGCGACCATGACGCCGCTGTGACCGGGGGCGTACACGACCATCAGTGACCCGACCGTCCACAGCGGAACGAGTAACGCGAGAGCGAGCCACCCGTCGTACCACCGTCGGTCGGCAACCGTGTTCAACAGGCCCACGAGAACGAGAAGCCCGACCAGAACCACTTCGATCGCGATCCCGTACGGGACGATTCCCAACATCAAGAGCCCGCCAGTCGCGCCCCACTGCAGGCGACGGTTATTCCGCCAGGCACCGACCGAGGCGAGAGCCGCAAGCACCGGAACGGCAAAAACGAAGACCAGTAACGCGAACGGAGCGAGTGGGTCGACAGGGGATCCGGCCGTCACCGTCGTCGTTCCGAACACGAGCGCTGCGGCTAGCAACACCGCCATGGGAGTCGCCAACAGCGCCGGAAGTGCGCGGAATCGCCGATGTGAATGGCGCTCCGAGTTGGCTCCGGACACGTACAACACGTGTTGAAACGGTTACAAAAATTGTCCTGTTCGCCGTCGGTAGACTGAGCTGACCTCTCATGAAGTTACGGCTCTGATGAACGCCTCGGCCGGTCCGTTTCAGCGGTTGTGCTGCACGCAGCGCACACGTGCCGCAGGGATCAGACCGTTCCGCCAGCCGGCGGGGATGGACTCCTTCGTCGTTCCGGGCGGCTCTCAGTGATAGCACGGGTCAAGATATCTATATGCCGCTGTGAGTTCTACATGTTCTTTGGTGATAGATATGGCTACCCTGCTAGTCAAACACACGGTAGAGGACTACGAGACGTGGAAGACCCACTTCGACGACCACGCAAGCACCCGGAAAGAGTACGGAGAGCGTGGCTACCGTCTCTTTAACGTGTCCGAGGACCCGAACGAACTCGTCACGCTGTGGGAGTGGGACAGCGCGGAAAGCGTCCAGAAGTTCATGGACGAGTCCGATGTCCGCGAGGTGATGGGTGAGTCCGGCGTGATCGGCGAACCGGAGATGTACTTCCTCAACGAGGTCGAGGACAAAACCCCCGAAACGCTGAGTGCTTGACCCCGAACCCGAGCGATATCTTGCCCGCAACTGCTTTCTACCGATTCACGTAGATCTCGCCGGACATATTCTCCCCTGTACCTCACATGTCGTTCGTCTCAGTCGCTAACAGTTTCGCCAGCGCTCCCGACCAGAGTGTCACGACGGAGCGGCACCCACCTGCAAACGAGTTGCGAGAACTTTGGCCGCTCAGCGGACGCGACCAAGTCACGTGACCCCGCCTTCCTGAACGCCTCAAGCCGGAACGCATCGCACGTCCCGCACGCCTGCCCGTCATCTCGGGAACCCAACTGGAGTTTCGACGGCGTCGTTAGAACGGCGTCACCTATTCGGAGAACCCGTCGGGAGGACGTCGGTGATCTGTCGACTGTTCGAAGGCGTACGCCAGTTCGAAGAGCCGGGGTTCGCCGAACTCCCGGCCGAGGAATTCGACGCCGACCGGGAGGCCGTCGGCGGTGAACCCCGCCGGAACGACGATGGACGGAAGTCCCGTATGAGCAGCCAGCTCGCAGTTCATCTCCTCGAACGGTTGGTTTTCCGGGATTTCGACCGGCGGGACGCGGGACGGCGGATACAGCAGCGCGTCGAGGTCGTCTTCCGCCATCCGCGCGAGCGTGAGTCGTTTGATCTCCTCCCGTCTGCGAAGGCTCCGCAGGTACCCCGTGTTCTCATTCAGCGCGTCACCGTCGATATCGAGGATTGCCGTCCCCTCAAGCCGCGTCTGGACGGTTGGATGGACCTCGCCCGTCGCGACGATCTCGGCCAGCGAGTCGTACGGCGCTGCGTCACCCAGTGCGGAGAGATACGCGTCGAAATCCCGAGCGAATTCGTACTCTAAGACGCGGGCGCTCTCGAGGACGGTCAGGTCTACGACGTCAACGGGATCGACTATCGTCGCGCCCGCCGCCCGTAACTCCGTGATCGCGTCCTCGATGACCTCGGTCACCTGATCTGCAGCGCGTGCCGACGCACTGTCGGTGTTGCGAAGGCCGAAGAATTGCCGTGCGACGCCGATACGCGACCCGTCGAGCCCGTCGGCGTCAAGGTGAGCCGTGTAGCCACCGTCTGGCATCCGCCGGTCGCCGAGCGCTGTGATCGGGTCGTCCGGGTCGTATCCGGCCATCGCGTCGAGCGTTCGCGCCGCGTCCTCGACCGTCCGCGTGATCGGGCCGGCCGTGTCCTGCGTGTCACTCAGTGGAGCGAGACCGGTCCGACTGACGAGCCCGGCCGTCGGTCGAACCCCGACTGCGTCGTTGAACGCCGGCGGCGACCGCACCGACGAGCACGTGTCGCTTCCGGTGCCGATGACCCCGAGGTTCGCCGCGATGGCGACCGCCGTGCCGCCGCTGGATCCGGACGGCCGCCGATCGAGGTCGTACGCGTTCCGCGTCGCTCCGCCGAGAGAGCTGACGGTGTCGACGCCGAAGGCGAATTCCTGGAGATTCGCTTTGGCGAGGATGACGGCGCCCGCCTCACGGAGTCGTGACACGACGAACGCGTCTCGCGGCGGTCTGGACGTTGCAAGTGCGGTGGATCCGACGGTCGTCGGCATGTCGTGCGTGTCTTGATTGTCTTTGAGAACGACCGGAATTCCGTGGAGAGCGCCGACGAACCCGTCACGTTCGAACGCTGCGTCGAGTTCACGAGCGCGATGGGTGGCGTTGTCGTTCACCGCGAGGATCGCGTTTAAATCGTCATCATGCTCCGAGATCCGGGAGAGGTAAGCCTCTGTGACAGCTTCCGCGGTCACGTGATCGGCTTCGTATGCAGCGTGAATGTCCGAGACGGTCGCCTCAATCGGGTCGAACGATTCGGAGGGCGACGAACACATACTGATTCGTGCGAACAACTCGCACAAGGCCACCTCAATCTATCGTTCAGAGGAGTTGGTGTCGATTCCCGTGAGACCGCTTTGAGCGTCCCGTGTCACAGCGCCTCCGTCGATGATCCAGCCTTCATCGGTGAGTCGGCCGGTCACTTCGACAGTGACCTCGCAGTTGTGACCGACCTGCCGCTCGCGTTCGACAGCGACAGGATGCCGATCGACCCGCGTCACGGGAGCCGTCACGCGGTAAACGCGCCGCGCGACGCCCGTGCTATTGAACTCGTGGGATTTCTGTTGAAGCCCGCATCACGAATCATCATCTGACCGGTTCGGTTAGGACGCGCTCTTCAGTGACCGGCAGTGTGGCAGGTTCCGTCCAATTGCCGCGGTTCATCCCTCGATGCTATCGATGGCGAGCCGTGCAACCGATCGGACATCTTCATCGGTTGCAGCGACGCCGCGGTCGAAGCCACACGCATCAACCAACCGCTCGCCGTCGAAGTGTTCTTTACCCAGCACAGCCGCGACGGCGTCCTCACTGCAGACCGTGCTATTAATCAGACTCTCCCCGGTGACCCGATGATCTACAGATCTGGGGGTTCATTTCTAATTCAAATACCAGCTCTACCACCCCGGGATCCTCATCACCGGCGGCACCGACGACGAAAGCGACGTGTTGAGCAACGAGTGGCAGTTAGCGTACCTGGTTGGTGTCTCCGGGTAACTCAGTTATTCGCTCGCCACAGGAAAACCAGTAGCGTCTGATTGACCGTAGTAGCCTCTATGAATCATGATGTCATAGAACGGTTCTCACACGTGTTCGTCGGTCTTGCAATCCGCTCAATGCAGGAGAATTACGGATCGCTCAGTACAGAATTGGTAGCAGTCATAGCGAAGAGCAAACGGACAAAAAATTGAGAGGATGATCTCGTTGTTTCGAATCCTCTTGTCGGTTAGTAATGACCTTCCTACTCACACCACTCGGGTTGGGTGAACTGTGGGCGTGGATTCGTCGGGTGAAAGACTCCCTCTGGATTGGGAAAGTGGACCCACGCGTGCAAGGCGTATAGGGGGCCGAAGAACGGATCCCATTCATCCTTGTCCGTCGAGGGAAAGAGGTCTTCCGTGTTGTCTAGTGTAAGGTATTCGACCGCCCCAAGAACGAGTCCGTCGTCGCCTTCGCCATAGGCGAGGACGGGAGGATCTGTTCGGTCAAGCGGACCGAGGTACGCGGCGAGTTCCGCAGGGTCGTCAGACTCAACCGCCGCAACGAAATCCTCATGGGGGAAGTGGTAGCCCATTCCACAGACTGGATGACCTTCGCGGAGGTAGCCGTCCGCAACTGCGTTTTCTGGGTCGTTGTATTTGGCGGTGGCAGAACGAACTTCGGCGAGTGATCGGTTGAGCGAGGCACCCTCTCTCCCGGATGCGCTTCCAGTCAGGACTATTCCACCCACCACACCAGTACCAACAGTTTTCAGTACATTTCGTCGGGTGTTCGTCTCGATTTGCTTCATTGTTTTAGCGCATTTGCCTATTGTACTATTCTTGTACTCTTGATGAATTTATTTCAGTCATCACCCCCTGACCCACTGTTATATCTATGCAGTCTATAATAAATGTTCGTGATATAACTATGGTATAATATAGTTGATATTTCCTAACTGGCTTTTTATCTGTTTCCCATGTTTGACGATCGAGATCAGATGGTTCTGAAATCAGTTAGCCGAACAGAATAGTGAATACGCAGACCTGTTCTGACGGTTGAGTCATCAAATGTGGGGGGAAATCAAATCCTTACGAATAGCTCTCTGGCACCCTCTAAGGGATAGTTACGCTCGGTGTGCACGCACGAGGTCTTTGAGTTCGGATTTACTGAGCGGGGTGATCTCACGGCGGTCACCGTCGTCCGTATAAAAGATCGACGCGGTTACGGACCGGTCCGGGTACTGGTCGGCGACGACGTGGTAGTAGATACTGAGTTGTTTCCGGTATTCGTCCGCTGCGTGAGTTGTCCGATCCGTTTTGTAGTCGATGACATCGACGTGGTCAGCCGTGACGTGAAGTAGGTCGATGATCCCGCCGATCGTCACCTGGTCGTCGTCGACGGTGAGCGGGAGGAACGCGTCGATTTCAGCGCTCGTGTCGCCGTGGAGCGACTCGAGGAACGTCTGCACGTGCTGCTCGTCATCGTTATCGGCGTCGACGGCCTCCCCGAGCACGTACCGTTCGGCGAACTCGTGGACAGCCGACCCGAACTCCATGCCTCGACCGCCGGTGGTCCCCTCGAACACGGCGTCATCGATGAACGTGTGCGGCGAGTACCGTGCCGGCCCGACGGGCTCCGGCACATCGACGGTGAACGGTGCATGGTCTCCGGGTGCGGCGTCGAACGCCGACAGCTCGGGCTCGACGCTCTCGATGGCAACCGGGAGCGCGTCGAGAAACGCGTTCGGGTCAGCGCCGCCGGTCAAGACGACGTGACTCTCAGCGCGCGTGATAGCCACGTAGAGCAGTCGGCGTTCCTCGTCGTAGTTCTGCGGGAGACACGTGGTGAGCACGTCTGTCTTCCAGTGATCGTAGACGTGCGGGACGCCGTGGGCGGTCTCCGAGTACACCTTCCGCTGCCGGAGTCCGATCGGATCCGTGTACGCGATGGTGCTCCCGCGACCGCCGATCGACGGGAACTTGTTCGCGTTCATATTCGCCAGGATGACGATCGGGTATTCGAGGCCTTTCGTCGCGTGAATCGTCTGGACAGTCACCGCGTTCGTCCCCGCTCCGGCGTCAACTTCGTGGGTGCTGCCGTCCGCGATCGCCGTCTCGATGAACTGGATGAGCTCGCCGCGAGTGAACGTCGTCGTTCCGTGCACCGATTGAATCGTCTCCAGAACCACGTCCGCGGTCGGGCCGCGCCGGTCGTACCGGTCAAACACGCGGCGGGCGGCGCCGCCGACCGTCTCCATCTCCCGAAGCTCTTCTCGAAACGCCGTCATCGCCTCCGGGTACGCGCCGCGGTCGAGGATCGCCTTCGCCTCGTCGATCGTGTACCCGGCGTCCTCTAACACGAGCGCCCAGCCGCGGTCAGCGTCGCGTTCCAAGATCCGAAGCCACGCCAACACCAGTTTCGCCGCGTCAGTCCGGAACACCTCCATCCCGCCCTCGTACGCCATCGGCAACCCGTACCGATTCGCCGTGTCGAGCAACTCCCGTCCGAAATCACGCGTCCGCGTCAACACGGCGATATCGCCGTACTCCGGGGCACGAGACGCGCCGTCAGGTCCCGCAACCGCGTACGCGTCGTTGTCGACGATCGCGTCGATTTTCGCCAGGATCGCCTCGTGTTCAGCGTCGCTCGTCAGCGCCTCAATGCGACTGCCGTCACGGTCCGTGGCAGCCGTAAGCGGCGTGATTGCCTCGGAGATCGCGTCCGCGTCGAGTGACTCGCGTTTCGTCGCCGGCGCCGTGAGCGCGTGCGTTGAGAAATCCAGGATGGACTGCGTCGACCGGTAGTTCCGCGTCAGTTGCTTTTCGGAGACCGGCGTCGTCGGGAACGTGACCCTGTCAGCGTCTCGGTTCAACTCCGCTGCGAACCGCTGCAGTCGCGCATCGAACTCGCGGATGTTGTCCACGTCAGCGTACTGGAAGCTGTAGATGCTCTGTTTCCAGTCGCCGACCACACAGACGTTGTTCGTGCCGGCGACGAGCAGCATGAGTTTGAACTGGATTTCGCTGGAGTCCTGGAACTCATCGACCATCACGTACTCGAACTCCAAGCGCTCCCGAAGGTCGTGGTCCTCACACAAGAGCACGAACGCGAAGAGTTGCAGGAACCCGAAATTCAGGTAGTTCCGCCGCAGCGCGAACCCGAGGTACGCGTGATACACGTCGTGGACGAACCGCTTGAGCGCCGTGCGATCGTCCTCGAAGACGCGTGCAGCGACGTCTGCCGGGACTTGCTTGCCGTCCCCGCGAAGCTCCCGCTTGGCGGGCGCGTCCGGGAGGTACGTCTTCCCCTCCCCGTACCTGTAGAGTTTCGACCGGAGCGTCGATTGTTTGCTCCCGCCGTTCCGCGGTTCGTTTCGCTCGGCAAACAGCGTCTCGAACGCCTGAAAATCACCGTCGAGATGCGCCTCGCCGTCACGGTACCACCCGTCCGCCGTCGGGAACACGCCCTTCGCGGCCAGTTCCTCGATGAGCCCCAACAGCTCCGTCGGCTCCGACAGCGCCGTGACGAACTCGTCGTGCTCCGGGTGAGCGTCGACGAACTGGTCGATGAACTCACGGAACAACGCCTGCTCGATGATGTCGTCGTCGATGATCCGCGTCGACCCGGTGATCGTCTCATCGACCCCGAGGTACGTCGGGGCGTCATGTCCGTGCTCGTCGAGGATATCGTGCGCCAGCGAATGAAACGTCTGGATCGGCGCGTCAGACAGTTCACGCATCCCATACGGGCTTTCCCGCACGATCCGGTCACGCATCTCCTCGGCCGCGTTGTTCGTGAACGTCACCAACAACACATCGGACGGGTCGACCCCGTCCTGTGCAACGATGGTCGCATACCGCCGCGTCACGGTGAACGTCTTCCCGGTCCCGGCCCCAGCGTCGACGAGATACAACCCGTCGATCGCCTCAATGAGCTCCCGTTGCTCCGGGTTCGGTTCGGACGCGGTCATCGCTCACCCTCTAACAGCAAATCCCGGTTGTCCACCCGCCGGTAGTTCGGCTCCCCAGCAAGCCCGTCGATAGGGAACCGTTCCTCGCCGGTCCGCCGTCGATTCAGCTCCGGGAGTCGCTCGGCGACGAACGACTCGAACGCGTCCAAGTCGCTCTCGAAGAACGCCCCGTTCTGTCGCTCGGCCATCTTCCGCATGGCTTGCTCGCTCCCCGTTGTCACGTACTTGTACTCGCCAATCTCGGCTTCGAGCCGCTCGATCATCGTTCGTCCGAACGCCGAGTCGATGAGTTCGTCGCTGTCACTCGTCGCGACGAACGACGCGGCGTCGAACAGGGCCGCGTACGTCTCGTACTCGATTTTCGACAGGATCTTCTGGCACTTCTGGGCACCCTCCTCGCGGAGGTACTCGAAGAACGCCTCACTCCGTACGTGCTCCGCCGGCGATTCCGGGTAGTACGGCACCGTCCGCAACGCCTCGTCAAGGTCAGCGTCCCCGGTGACCACGTCGTCGACGAGCTCAGATACGTAGAAGAACGTGAACGACAGCTGCTCGTCGGGGACCTGTGACCGCCAGTACGTGAGGTACAACGCCACCTGAAAATCGGGCGTGTCCGTCGGGTCAGCAATCCCGGCGTTGTCCACGATCGACGTGACGCTGTCTGCACTCCCGCTCTTGTAATCGAGTAAGTCAGTCCGCGACTGGACGAGATCGATCACCCCGTTAATCCCGAGTTCCTCGTCGACGAACCGGCGTTCCGTCACCGGCGACGCGACTTCCACCCCGAAATGCGCCGCGACAGCGTTCTCCCCGCCGGACGACGGCGTCAAAAACGCGCCGTCAGTCGGCGGGTGCGCGTCGAGATACGCCACGATCGTGTCAAGACACGCCCGGTACTCCGTCCGACGCGTCCGTTCGTCGACAGCCCGGACCAGCGGCCGCACCGCCTCAACCATCAACTCGACAACCTCCGTGAGCGCCGCCTCATCGACGAGGTTCGGGTGATTCACGTAGACCTCCGCAAAATCATGGAGCAACGATCCCTCGGTGAGATACGCTTTCTCCGGCCCGTCGACAACCCGGCTGAAATAGTAGTCCCGCGGCGAATTCACGTACGTGTTGAGACTCGACTGACTGACCGTCGCAATCGGCGTCGAAACCACATCGACCGGGTCTTTCTCGAACGCCGCCCCGTCCCGCGGTGCCCGGCGGAACCGGTGCTGGGTCGACGGGAGATCAGCGAACCGTTCGTACTCCGCGTCAAGCAGCTCCTCGAAGTACAGACACGGCGTGACCGGCGACCCCCCGGACGCGTCCTGGACGAGGTAGTGCTGTTGACTCCCGGATTGGATCAGTAACTGGAAGCTCTCGAGGTTCCGCGTGAACTGCGCGTCCTGATCGACCCACGGCCGACGCGGCGCCGACTGCGTCCACCGCTCGTCAAGCCCGAGATAGAACACGACCTCCCGCCCCACGTACGACGCCGACTTCGCGTCCGCAAGCAACACGCCCTCGTTCTCCCGGTCGACAGGCACCTCATACGTCTGCAGATAAAACGACAACTCGTCCAGCCGCGCCTCCGTGACGACCTCGTCGGCGATACCGAGCGTCTCCAGTTCCTCACGAAACGCCTCAAGCGTCGTATCGGCACGGCGTTCAAACACCGACAGAGCGCCCGCAAACGTGTACTCCTGTACGTCACGGCAAAACTCGATGAGCCACGACAGCCCGTCAGCGTCCAGCTCGTGGAGGCGCTTCTCCGCGTCACGATCAGCGACATCACAGTCACACGCGGTCAACAACGACCGGACCTCCCGCACCCGCGTCTCCGTCCCCCGGTGTGCAGCCCGGAGCAACTGCAGGAACACCCGGTGTTCACTGCGGTCAGTGAACCCCGGCCCGCCGAAAAACGGGATGTCAGCCGCTTCAAGCGCAGACTCGATACGCGGCGAAAACTCGCTTTCCTGATCAAGCACGATCCCGACGTTCTCAGCCGTCGCCTCAGACACTGACTCGACGACCGACTCAACGATCTCTGTCGGCGACTCGTGAATGCGGAACGGCGGCAGCTCGAACTCCGCGTGGGTAAACAGACTCACCGTGTCGTACTCACCGGGTAAATACGACCGCTCGAGCTGCGTCAACATCGCCGGCTCGACGACAACCACGTCGAGATCCGGATCGAGAGTCTCGGTCGTCAACCGCATCGACGCCGTCTCCAACTCCGCGATACACTCAACCGCACGTTCGGTCGCGCCGTCAACGTACGCGTCGTACTCGAAAATCGCGTCGTGCGCTCCTTGATGCTCCCAACACTGCAGGATATTCCCGACCGCGTACGCACACCGCTGCCACGACAGATCCGCATCAGCGATGATATCAAGAAACGCAAGCCGGTCCTCTGACTCCTGCCGACGACCAGCCGCCAGGCGGCGCGGCGGAATCGCAAACGGCCCCAGATGAGAGCGGTCGAGCTGCCGGTTCAACGCACTCGCAAGCGGCCCGTCCGGCGTGATCACCCGGTCGTACGACCGGACCTCCTCATACAGGTGACGCAATGATTTCGCGCGCGGAACTGACACACCTCCCGAACTCAGCGAATCCGATTAAACCTTTGTCAAACTCACCACCAGGCCGACCGTGACGATGTCCCCACCAACCTCGAAGAAGCGGTCGGTTCCCCGTGAGAACGGAGCGATCGGGTGGCGGTACGGTCACGCCGGCACGGCCGTCCCCGCTCTACGCGGGATCGGGGAACCGCCTGAGATCGACCGTTCACGCGCGTGCAGTGAACGAGATCATCAGCGGCGAGGTGTGCGAACGCCCTCAGCCCCGGAACGTCGCCGTCTAACACCCGTTGTCGACAGCGTCGACGCGCACCGGAATCAACGTGACACGCTACCATAGGTATTTGTCAATTGAGGATTACGTATGCGGTCATGGCGCTACTGACGGACGAGACAGCAGTCATCACGGGAGCAGCGAGTGGGAACGGACGGGCGATCGCCGAGCTATTCGCCGACCACGGTGCGGCGGTCGTGGTGGCAGACGTACGGTCTGAACCCCGGCAAGGCGGAGTGCCAACACACGAACTGATAACCGATCAGGGAGGCGATGCGACGTTCGTCGAGTGTGACGTGACGAACTACGACGACTGCGTCACAGCAGTCGAGGCAGCCGAGGAGTTCGGCGGGATCGACGTGATGGTCAACAATGCGGGGATCGTCGGGCCGCAAACACCGCTCGTTGAGCTCGACTTCGACGAGTACCAGACGTTGATGGACATCAACCTCAGCGGCGTCTTCCACGGCTCGAAAGCCGCGGCCATCGCGATGATCGAGCAGGGAGACGGCGGCAGCATCATCAACATGTCGAGCGTCGCCGGGATACGAGGATACGGCGGCATCACGCCGTACTCGGCCGCGAAAGGTGGCGTTCGTCTGTTCACCTACGCCCTGGCGAGCGAACTCGGCCCCGACGGGATCAGGGTGAACGCCGTCCACCCCGGCGTGATCGAGACCGCGATGACGGTCGAGGATTCGCCGACGGTCGGGACCGAAGAGGGCGAACAACTCAAACAGACGATTCCCCTCCGCCGGTTCGGGCAGCCCGAAGAGGTCGCTGGCGTCTGTGGATTCCTCGCTAGCGACCTGGCGTCGTATGTCACTGCCGAGTCCATCGTCATCGACGGTGGCGACCTGAACAGCGTGTGACCGTCGCAGCAGGCGAGCGATAGAACGGAGATCAAGGCCGCTCCGTCTAAGCCACATGGAGCGGTCATGGTAAATCCATGCTCGGAATATCCCGACGAGGACGATCACGGAGCTAAGTGGTTCTCTCGCCGGACGGCGATGACTCAGCTGAGGGTAGGGGAGGTCCCGGTAAACACCACCAGAAGGGATAACTATGCGGTTTGAGTATCTCAACCCATGGCCCTCCATGCAGTCGAAAACGTTGAGGAAGCGTTCGGCGTCACCCGGGAGTTTCTGACTCCCATCGACGTGCGCCGCTGGCTGAAGCTCGCGCTCGTCGTGTTCTTCGTCGGGAGCGGCGTGAGCTTCCCGACAGCACAGTTCAACGCGTCGACGCCGCCGGGAGACGTCGCTAACGGCGAGTTCCCGTTTAGCCTCCCGGTCGACGTGGTGACGCTCGTCGTCGTGGTCGTCGCCGCCGGACTCCTCCTCGGCGGGCTGTTCGCGTTGATCGGGTCGATCATGGAGTTCGTGCTGATCGAATCGCTCCGCACGGGCGAGGTGTCGCTCCGACGCCACTGGCGGCGGCGCTGGCGGCAGGGGCTCCGCCTGTTCGGGTTCAGGATCGCGATCGGACTCCCGCTGATCGCGCTGTTCGCCGGCTGGCTCGCACTGCTCGTCGTTCCGATCCTGACCGGACGCGATCCGACGATCCCCGCCACGGCGTTCCTCGTCGGGATCCCGGTGGTGTTTCTCATCGGCGGCCTGTACGCGTTGGTGTCGGGGCTCACGACCGTGTTCGTCGTGCCGCTCATGATTCAGGCCGACTCGGGCGTACTCGCGGCGTGGCGTCGTCTCTGGGGATCGATCAAGACGGCGTGGAAACAGTACCTTGCGTACGTCGTGCTCGCGTTCCTGTTGACGGTCGCGGCCGGGATCATCGCCTCGATCGTCGTGGGAATCGTCGCGATCGTGCTTCTCATCCCCATTCTCATCGTGGCCGCGATCACGCACGTGACCGCCTCGTTGTCGTCGACCGTCGGAATCGTCGTCATCGTTGCACTCGCGCTCCTGTTCGGACTGTCGATGCTCGTCATCGGGACGCTCGCGCAGGTCCCCGTCGTAACGTATCTCCGGTACTACGCGCTGCTCGTGCTCGGCGACATCGAAGAGTCATTCAACGTCCTATCCGACCGTCAACCGTCGAGAAGAGAGCTATGAACGACGAATCGCCGACGTGGAGTTCCGCCGTCCGTGGCGCAGTCGCGTTATACGTACTCGGGCTGGTCGGCGTCGTCGCGCTTGCGATCTATTCCGTGCCGACGCTTCGGGCGATACCCGAACTGGCGGTCCTGTCGTATCCGATGCTCCTGCTGGTCGCGGCCGCGAACTCGACCATCCTCCTTGTCGTATTCGTGGGTCTCGGCGCGGTAACCGCTCCCCGGACGGGACTACACTCACACGTCTTCGCGTGGGCGTCCGGCGGTACTCCGGACTGGGACGCGTTTCGACGATCACTGCCCCTCGCGCTCGGACTGGGTGCGGTACTGTTCGTTCTCGTCGCCCTCCTCGACCTCGTGTTCGCCCCGTTTACGGGACTCGAGTCAGTCGAACCCGTCGGGGAGGCGGCGGCGCTCCAGGACCTGCTCGCGTCGATTCCGATGCGACTCCTCTACGGCGGAATCACGGAGGAGATCCTGCTTCGGTGGGGCGTCATGGCCCCGATCGCATTCGTCTGCTGGGGGCTTCGAAACCGGCTCCGGGAGCGCACGAGGACGCCGCCCGCGGCAGTGATGTGGGTGGCGATCGTCGCCAGCGCGGTCGCGTTCGGCGTCGGCCACCTGCCCGCGCTGGCGTCGACGTTCAATCTCACGACCGCGCTGATCGTCCGAACAGTCCTGCTGAACGCGACCGTCGGCGTGGCGCTCGGCTGGCTATTTTGGCGGCGATCGCTGGAGACGGCGATGGTCGCACACGCCGCGTTTCACGTCGTCCTCGTCGGAGTGTCCGCGGTCGGAATGCTACTGTTCTAGGCAGACTCAGTCGTGCGCAGTAGCTCACGCGAACCGTCGCCGGGGCGGTCTTCCAGCGTTCGAGGCCGGGGGAACCGAACGCTTCGAGGCCCGTCTCGCTGTCGACGACGGAGACGTCGGCCGAGTCGTTGACTCGGGAGGAGCGGTCAGATACGACCCCTCAGTACCGACTGATTTGCAGAGTAGGTATGCCGTCTACTCTCTGGCTTTTCCCGAACGACTACTCTTCGAGAGAGGTGCGAATCGCTCGTATCTCGTCACGAATTTGCTTCCACTGCGTCAGATCTCCGGGGATACCGGATTCCCGTCGATCGTCCCCACCGATACCATCGTCGTTCGATGCTGTTCGATCGACGAGTGCCCGGATTGCACGAGGGTCTTCGATCGACCGGAACGAGAGGTCGTCCCCACCGGCGATTTCGAACGTCACTGAGCCGTATCCGAAGATCGACCCCGTGATATCCTGCCCGAAGGAGCTGTTCTGGACGGTTTCGAGGTTTGCCTGTGTGACAGACCGGGTCAAAACACCGCGTTTCACGTAGAGCGCTTCGTCCGTTATCACGTACTGCACGCCTTGGAGAGCGAAATACTTCCAGAGCGGGATCGCCACTCCGAGTGGAACGACTGCGAGGAAGAGCGGGGTTTCACTAGTAACACTGACCACGATCCCGGAGACGACGAGAAGAACGCCGATCACGACTGCCGGAAGGATGGTGGTGATCCGCGGGCGGCCGGACCATTCGACCGATTCGTTGGCGTCGAGCGGGATAGCCGGGTCGATCGACTCCGTCATGGCTGGCTACCGTTCAGCATCCGACTCTTGATCGGCAGGAGCGTTCTCGGCTCTCTGGGTGCTACTCACGAACTCGGTACGGCCGGTGTTGTCCTCACCGGTCGGTTGTTCGTCCGCTGCATTGCCGGTGGTGGACGTCGTGGCCGACGTGGTTCCTGTCGTCTCCCGTTGTGCTTCGAGCGTAGCGCGGATCGCTGTGAGTTCGACGAGGATCTCGTCAAGCACGTCACGCTTGGTTTCACCCGATTCCGTCGTCGGTTCACCACGGCTGCCCTTCACGCGTTTGTTGATGAGCTCCTGAACCTCGCGCGGTTCGGGGACTGACTGGAACTGCATCTCGATACCGGAGCCGCCAGCAGTCGAGATATCGACGTTTCCGTAGCCGAATCGAGAGCCGAAGAATCCCTGGCTGTAAGAGGTGTTCTGGACCTTTCCGAAATCGATGCGCTGGACGTCACGTGAAAGGATTCCTGTCTTCTTGTACAGCCCGTCCGCCGTCACGACGTACTGCGTATTCTCGCGCTGGAGATAGCTCCCGGCGATGATGAATAACCCAACGAGGATGAGAGAGAGGGGCAGTCCGATGACAAGCGCTGGGATCAAGCTACTCTCGTGTGGTTTCCCGGACCAAACAATCTCTTCGTCCTCGTCGAGGGTTAACCAGTCGGCAGTTTCGGCGTCGATAGTAGACGACTCGGACATACGAGGCACTTTGCCCGATGGCTGTATTAAACTCCCGACGGGACGATCGCGATTGTTGCATGTCAGACGTCTGCGGCCTCAAATCGTGTGTAGCCGACGAGGAACGCGACGATCGTCCAGAGCACTAGGACGACGATTCCGATTTCGGGGGCCGTGTAGAACGGTTCCGCCTCGGCAGGCGACATGCCGACGCCCGCCTGTCCCCCCGCGCTTACACTCGCCGAGAGATCCGGCAGCAGCGCGACCACGGTCGAGAAGTACGCCGCCGACGGCGACACCTGCATCACAGGGAAAATCCAATCCGGCATGGATGTCGGCAGCGCGAGTCCGTTGATCACGTACAGTATGGCCACCGGAATGACGTCCCAGAACAACTCGAAAACGACGAAGAACCCGAGCGCGAGCGTCGTCGCACGTGTCGTCGACCCCGTCGTCGCGGAGAGCCCGACAATGATGCTCGCGTAGGCGGCCGCGAAGCCGAGAGTCGCAACCAGAAACAGCGCTATCGGGACGACAGCCACGGCACCGAGAAGCACGGCGCCGAAGCCGAGCCCGACAAGGAGCCCGACACCGAGCCCGAACGCGAGAACCCCCGCTCGGCCGACCGTCTTCCCGGCGTAGACGTGCAGACGAGTCGTGGGGAGCGACAACAAGAGTTTGATGCTGCCGAGCTCGCGCTCGCCGGCGAGCGATTTGTAACAAACCACGATGGCGGCCAGCGGCACGAACAGGCTCGTGAGTCCAACGGTAAAGAACACGAGCCCCCCGAACGTCGCGCCGGCCGGCTCGCCAAACAGCTGTGGCACCTCGATGTAGGCGTACGTCGAGAATACTGACAGCAGGACGAAAACACCGACGAGCGCCCACAGCGCGCGGGACTGAACGGCGTCCCGGAAGTCCTTCTTGGCGACGGCGATCCACGTCATACCCGAACCTCCTGTTCGTCGTTCGTGTACCGGACGAACAGATCCTCGAGCGAGGACTCGACGACCGAGAAGTCCCGCACCGGCGTCACGCTCGCGTCGATCGCCTGCAACACGGCGAACTTGGTGGCGTCGGCGACGACGACCCGGAGCCGTCCGTCCTGCGTCGAGGCGTCGGCCACCGACTCCAGTCCCGCCACTCGCTCGACGACGGCCTCCGAGACGTCGTCAACCTCGACGTACAGCACCTCACCCGTCTCGGAGGCATCGCGGAGGCCGTCGATAGTGTCCACCGCGACGAGCTCCCCGCGGTTGATGATCGCCACCCGGTCACACACCGCCTCAACCTGCTCCATGATGTGACTGGAGAAGAACACGGTCGTGCCGCGGTCGTTCTCCTCGCGGATCAGCTCGCGCATCTCCCGCGCGCCGTTCGGGTCGAGTCCCGTGGACGGCTCGTCGAGCACGAGCAGGTCGGGATCACCGGCGAGCGCCATTGCGAGCGCGAGTCGCTGTCGCATCCCCTTCGAGTAGCCGCCGGCCTTCCGGTCGGCGGCGTCAGCGATGCGCACGCGTTCGAGTAGCTCCGTCGGGTCGTCGTCCACGTCCTTCAACTCCACGACAAACTCCAGATGCTGTCGTCCCGTGAGCCGGTCGTAGACGTGGTAGCCGTCCGGGAGGACGCCGGTACGCCGGCGGACTGCTTGCCCCTCGGACTGGGCGTCGTGACCAAGCACCGTCACGGAGCCGCTCGTCGGCCGGCTGAAGTCGAGGAGAATGTCGATCGTCGTCGACTTCCCTGCGCCGTTCGGCCCAAGGAATCCGAAGATCTCTCCCTCCTCAACCGCTAGGTTGAGCTCGTTCACCGCGACGACGTCACCGTAGTGTTTCGTGAGGTCGTCGATGTCGATCGCCGTCATCCGTGGTCACCATCTCCGAGCGCGCCGCCCTGGATTTCGTCAGGGCGCACGCTAGCGTGCGTCCGTACAGTGCTTCTCATGAGAGTAACCGACTCTGCGTGTCGGGATAAATGTATACCTGAGTGATACGTTCACTCGTCTCGTCACGGTATCGTCTACGTTACAGACTAGAGGAGATCTGTTGAAACCACAGAGCCAGATGGAAACGCCGTGCGAGACACAGAGTGTCTCCGTAGTACAACGAAACGGACCTCACCGCTTGTCGGGGCATTCGTTAATCACTGTGGACGACAATAGGGTTGTATGAGATCGATCACGAAAACGATACTCGTTGGCGGTGGTGTGGTACTTGCTGGGTGGGTTGGGTGGGGAATTTACTCAACCAGGAGCGCAGAATCAGTCCCATATGAGCAGCTGCGAACGGTAAACGGCACTGACATTCGTCGCTATCCGCAGACAGTTCTCGTGGAAACGACGGCACCGACTCAGTGGATTGCGTTTCAACGCCTCTTCAGATACATTTCGGGAGCCAACGAAGGTAACGAGTCTATCTCGATGACGGCCCCTGTCGAAACCCAATCTGGGGAATCAATTGCGATGACTACTCCTGTTCGATCCGAAGCGACCGGGACTGAAGCTGAGACGATCCGGATGGCGTTCTATCTGCCGTCCGAGTATACTCCCGAAACGGCACCAGAACCGACGGAACCGGATGTCACACTCATCACCGAACCACGGAAGACGGTCGCTGTGGACCAGTTTTCTTGGTATGCTCCGGAGTGGCGGGTTACACGGCGGACACGGAAACTTCTGTCCACGCTTGAGCGTGAAGACATCGAACGGAAGGGAGAGCCCTATCTCCTCCGGTATAACGACCCGTGGACACCGCCGTTTATGCGACGAAATGAAGTGGCGGTAGAGGTCGTTGAGGAGGATTGACGGTAACTGATTTGGAGTGCGTCTGTCTATGGACGACTGCCGGTATTGGATTACAGTCGGGGCGTCTTCCCATCGAAAAGGGATGTGAATCTGACCAGAAGAACCAGGACGATGGCCAGTCCGAGGGTCGGGTATTCGACCGTGACCACCAGCCATTTCGCTGATTGGGTGGTGTTCATCAAGCCGATGAGAGCGGTGGGGTAGCTATCGGGGTTCGAGTAGATCAGGATAACCCAGAGATTCTCCAGCGCATCGAGGAGCCGTGAACAGACGGTCAGCACCATCCCAAGCTTCGGAATCAGTACCAGACGGTCGTCGAACGACAGTCGCTTCATCACGAGAGAGTGGAGCGAGAAAAAGAGAAAGAAGCCAGCGACGATGAAGAGGTAATCGAGCACAGAGAGGAGAACGACCGAATCCATGACCGGCTCGAATGCCTGTAGGATGGTGTCCACGTCGGTTCGAGTCGTTGCCTCCTGTAGATCTGCGGTCGAATAACCGGACGTCTCGATCTCCCTCGTGACCGGGACAAATCCAAAGACGATGGTACCGACGAACACGCAGAAAGAGATGATTGCGACGACGCCGTGCGTTCTAGAAGAGCCGGACTCCGCGTACGCTTCGACCGGTCGGAAGACGCTGATCTCTCCTCGCATGTGTGCGACTGTGCCGCCGGTTGTTGAGCGGCCGCGGTGATAAAGTGAGGAGTTGCCGCCGCTTTCAGAGAATTGGCTTCAGTGGACGAACTCGCTACGAACGTCACTTCGCGGACCGCTCGAGTAAGCGTTCTATCGGATGCGACCTGGGAGTGTGAGAAGTCAGTACCCGTGTACAAACCTCCACCACTCATCATCGCTTCTCTCGAATGCCTCCAGTATGGACTCCGTGATGCGGCCCTCGCCAACCGAACAAGATGCTGGCCTTCCACCGGATCTCAAATCAAAAACCGTAGAGTGAACGCCAGAGGGCCCCACTCGGGAAAGCCGGTTCCTCTCACGGGTCGCCGGCGCAGACCACCAGATCGTCTCCGCCGACGACACGGGTGCTAGTGACAGGTCGCTCACCCGAGACGATAGTTGCGAACACGGTCTCGGGCGACGTACATCGAGACGATACCGACGAGACACGCGAAGACAGCCGAAACAAGCGTCCCACTGAGACCGATCACGAGTCGATTGACGCCAAGGACCGAGGCGAGCGCGTGGCCGGCAATCCCAGAGTGAGCGATAACGGTCGGGAGCGCGACGACGAGCACGGCGACCGAGTGGATTGCGAACGCGAAGGCGCTGGGGACGATCGCTTTCCTGCTTCGAGAGACGCTGACGGCCTCGAAACGCGGAAACCCGACCCCGATCCCGGTCCCGATCGCTCCCGACACGGCCGACAAGACGAGCGCTGACACGCCGAGGCTCGCAACGACCGGTACCGAATGCGGACTCAGAACCCCAGCGATAACGGTCGCTGCGACGGTCACCGGCGCTATCAGGAGAGCACCGGAGAGAACGTGTCCGATGACCAGCGAGCGCTCGGGGACCTCCGAGAGCAGTGTGACGGGGAGCGCTGCGCCCTCCTGGCCCACTACGTTGAGCGCGAACAACGACCCGGCAACCCACGTTCCACTGAGCAGAATCCACAACGGAAGCCGGGTTCCGATCTCCCCTGTTTGGGCGGCCGTGACAATCGGACCGGCGAGGACGATCAGGGGATACAACGCGAACGACAGCGAGATCGGCGACCGTCGGGCACGTTTCCAATCGACTGCGACGACACCGAAGACTGGCTGTGAGAGAACTTCCGAAAGCCCGTTGAGCCGCGAAGATCCGTCGTCCGACCGCTCGGTCTCGTAGGTGATGTGAACGCCATCAGCGTACCAGAGCCACTCTGCGAGTCGGTACAGGGACGCGACCGCCACGACGACGAACGCTCCCGTGAACCCCACCGCGCCGATCGCTCTGAGCGGTGACGCCCCGATACCGAGCCCCGTTGCCGCGAGGTCGCCGAACCAGTCGATCGGCGTCGGCGCGAGCACTCGATAGATCGGTTCCAAGACCGACGCGAACGCGTTCGTGAAGATCAGGGCGAAGTACCCGATACCGAGCAGAACGAGAAACAGCGTTCGGAGACGACTGAGCAGCCGCGATCGAACGCCGGCGTTTCGCACCCCCAGTGCGATGATGAAGCCGGCCGGGATCCCGGTCACAAGTAAGAGACACAATGTGAGCAACAGGGCGGGGATCGTGAGCAGCGAGCCGGCACCGACGGCAAACGCAACTGTGGCGGCGCTTCCGACTGTGAGGAAGAGCGCGGACCAGAGCACGAGTTCGGTGAGGACGAGGCCACCGATCACGTCCCGGTGTGAGACGGTCGTCAACAAGCCGTCGAGGTTGTCTGGGCGAAGCGCCACAGCGTACGCGCGATATCCACCGAACCCGGCCACGAAGATCCAGCCGTAGACGAACGCCATCCGTGCCCATTCGATGAGCGGCTCGGTCTCGCTTCCGGCGACGAACCCTCCGGCGAGGTACGCTCCGAACACGCCGCCAACCGAGAACGGAAGTAGCATCACGCCCGCGAACGCGAGCGCCAACAGCTGCGTCGTATTCCCCTTCATCGTCCGCCAGCGACGCCGGAGTTCGGTCCGAGCAATGAGCCGCGGACGTTTCGCCCGCGTCATTGGTTCTCGATCCGTCCGTCTTGTCGGTCGGTGGCGTCTCCAGTGTTCCCGGGAGCCGACCCAGAAGCCGCCGGTCCGCGTTCGGCGGTGACCGAGAGGAACACGTCCTCAAGGGTTGTTCCCTCCTCAGCTTCCATCCGTGCCGTCAGTTCCGTGGGTGAGCCCTCGGTAACTAGGTCACCCTCGTAGAGGACGCCGACGACGTCTGCGAGTTCCTCGACGACCGAGAGAATGTGCGTCGAGAGGAAGACCGTGTGGCCGTCGTCGGTCAGCTCTGCGATGACGTCAAGGACGGTCCGAGCCGCTCGCGGATCCAGTCCGCTGGTCGGCTCGTCGAGGAATACGACATCAGGCTCGTGTAACAGCGCCTGAATCAGCCCGATCTTCTGGCGCATACCCTTTGAGTAATCGTCGATCCGCTTGTCCGCGTCGTCAGTGAGACCGAATCGGTTCAACCAGTCTGTAATCCGGGTCTCCATCTCGGCGGCGGGGAGATCACGCAGCCGACCGAAGTACTCGAGCTGTTCACGGCCCGTGAGTTCGTCAAAAACCGGCGGTTCCTCAGGGAGATAGCCAACCGATGCTCTGATGCTACCCCGATCCGAGACGGGATTCCCGTTGATCCACGCCTCGCCGTCGGTCGGCCGCATCAGCGATGTCAACATCCGCATCGTCGTCGTTTTTCCGGCCCCGTTCGGTCCGAGGAAGCCGTACACTGTGCCGTGTTCGACGGTGAGATCGAGCCCGTCGACGGCGATCTCAGTCCCGAATCGTTTCGTCAATCCGCGCGCTTCGATGGCGTCTGTGTCTCGTGTCATCGTAAGGGAGGGGTGAGTAGTTTCGTACTGCAGTCGGTCACAAGACGATGCCTCCGAATCCGACAGCGACGAACGCCAGCGCGATCACCGCCGGAAACACCGCTCTCCGGAGACGTGCGAACGCAAACCGTCTCGGGGAACGATCGGTGATGATGAGATTACCCGCGAGGACGACCTCGTTCTGCTGGCGTTCCGTGTGTCCCGCGACGAGATACTCCTCGCCGGGATCGATCCGACGTTCGACGTAGCGCCGCGTCCCGAATCCCGGGAAAATCCGCACCCATCTCGCAACAGGCTCGAGTTCATCTCGTACGTCGACGAACCGTTGGATGCGCTCGGGCGGCGTTTCACTGGCACTGACGGTGATAACCGTCGATTCCGTATCGAGCGCGAACCGTTTAGCGGACGGGACGATGTCGAGAGTCCCGGTCGGACCGTCGAGGGTGAACGGACGCGTCGCCACACCGTCGTCGAGATGAGCTTGAAACCACGGGATCCCGATTCCGAACGGTTGCTGTTCGGTGACCACAAACTCGAAGCCGAGACACCGAGACCCCGTGAACGGAGTCGTAAGGGCCTCGCCTGATTCATTCGCAATGCCGCGGCATACGACGAAGGATCCGACGTCCGTCACCTCGCTTGGGTCTCCGACGGTGGCACCGAGGACACTCGGAACGACCGCAAGCGGCCGGAGCCCGTACCAGCCGATCGCAAGACCGAGAGCGATGAAGCCGCTCCCGACGACCGCGTACAGCATCAATGGGAGAGGTGTGGGTTGTCGAACCCATTGGAGCAGCGGTCGGCCGTCGCCGCGTTTGACCGCGACGAGTTCTCGTCTGCCCCAACGAGAGAGATCACCGGAGGAAGGATCTCTAAGAACAGCGGTGGGGTCTGGAGGATGCTGACGACCGTCATCGGGACGGACCGTATCAGTTGCTCACAGAGGAGCCGTGGGACTTCTCGGGAGGGTTTGTGGAGGGCCATATCCAATGTAACCACGAGAATCATATATAAAACGGCGGGACGATCCGCTCTACTCGGTTCTGTTGCAATCCTCGGAAGCTGGTACATCTCGCACCGATCGCGGTCAATACAAGAGAGAGGGTAACAGACCGTTCAGGTGGGGAAAGACCGTTCTTTACCAGCGTGTACGCCGAGAAGGTAGATGAAGATAACAAGAAGTTCGACCGCAACTACTCCGACGACAGTACTGAATACGAATGCAAACCCCACTCCCAGCAAGAATACGGATACTCCTACGACTAGCGGGGAGCGTGAGCCATTCTCTTTTGCTTCGGAGTAGACAAACGACGAGATGAGGGCTTGTACGATGAGGAATATCGGGGTTCCAATACCGAATGAGGGCATAGAAATTGGTTTCATCTGACACTATAAGTACTTTCGGCGGTGATTGGTCGTCACCGTTTGACGAAGAGATGAACGGTAATTACGCACTCTTCAGCGACCAGCTTTTTCAGACAAGAGCCTGTCTGAAGAAGAGGATTTCAACAGAGCCATCTAATTAGATGAGACAGCAGTGGGTGAGGAGTTCTTTCTATAATATTGGTATTGATTGTTTGCCCACTGAACCGCTACTTTTGATTCAGTCATAATCATCCCTGCGACACTTCCACCAGAATCGTGAACGGTAATACCCGCAGAGTCTCCCTCTGAAGTTTCCATAATCCACAGTGCGTACGGGAGGTTCGAATTAGACTCGTAGAGTGATAGCGATTCTCTGCTGAGCAGGGATTCGGTTGGCGATCCCGGGAATGAGCTAAGTGAATCAATGACGCTCTGTTCCGCGACAATCTCGACTGTTAGATCATCGCGTTCGAGTTCGTCGTCGATGGTGAAGATATCCGATTTTAGGACGGTGGGGGCAAGCCCCTTCATTTTTGTCGCCTTTGTGAGCAACGAGGCGCTTGCTGCGGCCGCCCGATCAGGTGCGTGTGGCTCTGCTTGTGTCACTGATGCCCCCTTGAGAAATACCGGATTGACTTCAGCTGTTGCCGGCAAGTGTTTTAACAATCCACTCGCGTTGCCAATCGCGTCCGTACTGGCGACGTAATCTGTTCGCTCAGCGAGAGCGAGATGTCCGGTCTTCGTAACGCTGTAGGTAGATCCGTCTGCGACGATGCAATCAACATCGATCAGTTCGCCAATCGCCCGATCAACTGTCGACCGTGAGACCGAGAGTTCATTAACGAGTTCCGGCTTTCGAGCAGAAGACTCTGCAAGGTACTCAAGAATAGTCTCCCGTTTGGCAAGCACTGAGCGGAGGTCAGTTCCGTCATCGGGCATTGGATTTTCTAACCAAATCGCAGATAAATAATTGACCCTTGAGTGTTTCTCAGATTGCCGATGTCATTCCCCGGCTAAAGGGGTGTCTATTGTCAAATATGGCTCTATTGAAATCCTCAACAAGTGATATATTTTGTCCCGGTTGCGGTCAATACACGTATCGTGGCCAGTCTTGATCTTCCTATCACTTGTCACAAGAAGTGTACTAAGTACAGAATGTAACGTGTATTGGCCCTGTTGAAATCCTCTGCCGGTGACCCTCCAACTCAGGTACGGCCAATACAGACTAACATTGTATCACACCGCTCCGCCATCTACCGATCATCTGTCAGTAAGGGCGTGACCGATACAGAGGTTGAATTCAGCAGCGACTCAGCGTTCGGTTCCATGCCTTTGGGCGAACGAACTGCCCCCACGATTGGATGGAGGATAAAAGCGTGTCAGAGAACCGTTCTTGTAGCCCGCTACCTAATTAGACGGTACGTACAAGCTTCCTGTCCGCGAAAGCCAGTACATGTCACCGGACACCGACTACGCACTCGTCACCGTCCTCGAACACCTGGGCGAAGACCCGGACGCACTGAACATAGAGTGGGCCGAGTTCGTTGGCGATGCCTCAACCCTTCACACGTTCGAGGTCACGACGACGAAGCCACTCGACGCGTACTTTGAGATTCAGCTCTACGACGTGGGGACGTTCGGACACGAAGTCCTTGTCAACGGCGAGCCGCTGACGGGGTTCGACCTCCCTCCCTCGGACGGCTGGCAACTGTGGATGGATACCGTCACGGGCGCGATGCTACAACAGGGCGAGAACACCGTTCAAATCATCCGGGATGGCGAGAGCGACGACGAGTTCGCCATCGGGAACGTGATCATCCACTGGCGCTCGGAGAGTTCGCGTGAGCGGTGACTAACCGAGAACTCCCGGGTCCCTCTCAGAGGTGGCGTGCTGGATAGAGAGGGTGCATTCAGCACGGATGATTCGTTTATTCCGTCCCGTCAACGCTGAACCACCTGCTCAGTAGGACTGCTTACTGATACGCCCGTCCGAGAGCTGATTGTGTAACGATTATGGCGACGATGATAATCGGAGATCTCGAGAACACCCCCAAGTTTGTGAATTCTCGTAGGGCGAAAAGAACAGCGAGGGCCACCATGGCAGAGGCGACCATTATCTGATTCTCGCGAGAAACCATACCATCAATCAAGAAAATTAAACGAAGTGTCTACCGAAAGGTGGTTCCCTGTACGTAGCGATTCAGTTCGGTCACGTCGAGCGCGGAACCGCTGACCGATACGCGCCTTCTCTCGCTCACCCGAGTCGTGACTCCATATATTCAATTGCCGTCCAAATATCGATGACGCCAGCGATCGCTCGTTCAGCGTTCCGGCCGTCCATCAGAATCCCAACGTCGTCGACTGGTGGCGTCGTCCCGGTGGTCGCGTCGACGAGCGGAGATGCGTCGACGGATGGTGCGCAGAACTTGGTCTCACCCTAGAGAAGGGCACTGAGCCTGATCGTCGCAGTATCGATTAGTTCGTGACGGTTCATCGCCTCCAGATCGTCAGTCCCGGTAATTGCCGCTCCCGGTCTCGAGTTCGCCGTCTGTGAGGACCCAGCCCGACTGAGGACCGCGCAGTTCGACCCGGGACCACTCACGGTACTCGTTGCCGGTCCAGCCCCCGGAGAACCACTCGTTGCGACCGTCAAGCTGCGCGGAGACGTAGACGGACGCCTCCTCGCTGGACTCGTAATCGGCGTACATCTGGCCCTCGTACTCGAAACAGCGGCGCGTCGCCGAGTCCCCGGTAACACAGTCGACCTCAGTCCGGTCGGCCCCCGGGGCGAGCAGCGGTTCGGCGTCGAACGGGTCGGCGGTATCGATCGGCTCGTCAGCGACGAGCGTCACGGTGAACCTGAAGCTCCCGTCGTTCTGGACGCCCATGTCCGGATTGTCGGGATCGTACTCCTCGGCGGGAATCCGCTCGGACCAGCCCATCGTCTCGTTTTCCACCTCCCGGTAGTAGACCCTCGTCACCTCGATCCGGTCGGCAGTGATCGCGAGCATTGGTCCCCGTTCGGTCTCGACCAGTTCGTACGAGAAGTCCACCGGCGCGGGGTCGGGGTCGGCCCCTCGCACCGCCGGCGAGTATCTGTCGTACCGGACGTCTTCGACGAACCGCTCGCCGAGAGGGGAAGAGCCGTTTTCGGTCGGCACCGGGATGTAGAACGTCACATTCTCGAGGGTTTCGTCGGCAGCGATCGTCACTTCGTACTGGTAGGTGCTCTCGGTCGTCGCGGCTTGGCGCTGCTGGCCGAGCACCGACAAGCCACCGACGACGAGGCCGAATACGAGTATCACAGCAACCGCCCCGATGGCGACCGGTCGCCAGTCGACGCGCCCATCGGCTGCTCGAGCGAGGTAGTGGTTTGTGAGGACCGCGACCCCGATACCAGCGATGATTCCGAAGGGAAGGCTCACCAGTAGTGAGGGCCAGATCAGCGGATCCAGGACGGCGGTCAGCACGACAGCGACGACACCGAACGTGACCAATCCGGCGAGGAGACTGCCGAGGATCCGCAGCCACGAACGGGGACGGTCCTCAAGTAACAGTGACTCGCGGTCGTCAGCCCGCCGTCGGTCGGCCTCAAGAATCCCTCCGAGTCCGCCACCGATCCCCGCGACGACGATCTGTGCGACCGAGGCGAGCAGTGACAGGACCGCCGCGAGCGCAAGCCCCTCCAAGGGGACGTCCGTCGACGCAAACGGCAGGTCGCTAAACCGGGCGAACGTAATCGTACCAGTGATGATAGTCGTGAGTGCGGCCATCAGGAGACCGGCAACGCCACCAGAAACCGCGCCACGTTTCGCGCCGTCACGTTCGAGATATCCCGCGACACCGCCGCCGACCACCGGCGCGACCAGCAACACCAGCGGAATAAAGCCCAGTAGACTCCCGACGACAGCCCCGATTGCTCCGTTGCGGATCGTTCGACGAGAGATCATGAGTTGATGACATATTGTTCATGTCATCATATATAGGTACGTTCTCGATCGACGATGATGTGTCGATCGGCGGAATTCGCTCCAAGACGTCTGACTGTCCCGACGCGTCGAGATAGCCCTTCCGCAGGCCTCGATCCGGTTCAGTCCGGACAGCGTTCTCGCCGCTCATGCAAATGGCGTTCGGCGGGTTCGGAAGCGACACCCGGTCGTCGACCGCACTCACGGATCCTTCGTCGTCGGTTCCGTGGAAGATCCGGTCTGTGAACCGCCGAACGATTCCTTGAACGTCGTCTGTCGATCGCTGGTGGCGGCGTGCGAGATGTAGCGGCTGCAGTCAGCACGACATCATAGTTTATTTCGGCAGAATCGGTCAGAGTAGACCGCTTAGTGAGGGGTAGTGGTTACTTACAGTTCGTGAACCGATACACTGACCTCATCCCCACTGACCGTGGCGGTCATCATCGTTTCTCTCCCGTCAGCGGGGCCGAGACCAGTGGCACTCCCCGGATTTAATACTCGGATTCCGTCGTGCGTTTCGTCTTCAACTTCGTGACTATGACCGCCGATACCGACGACCTGTTCTTCTGGGCTGGCTCTTGCCCGTGCCGTGGTAGCGATAGCGTCTAGCCAGTCGTCTCGGTTGAAGACAACACCCTCCGAACTCGAAACCGCTCGCTCAACGAAGTTGATCATTCCGTGCGAAACGACGAAGACCACACCCTCAGCGGTGAGAGACGCGACCGGTGGGAGGTCGATGTCAACCGGGTCAGCATTTCCGTAGACCGCCGTCAGATCGTCGGAAAGTCTGCGCACTTCCGCGAGTGTCTCTTTCGAAGCGATGTCTCCAGCATGAATAACGTGATCTGCCTTGGTAATCCGGTTCCGAAACTGGTCAGGGATCTGGTCTGCTTGCTCGGGAATATGCGTGTCGGAAAGGATTGCAACTTCCACGAAACTACCTCTCAACAGAAGGTTATAAAAATTCACTAAGAATCTACGGATAGTATCGAACTGGACCAAGTGGCTCGGTCATTCCCGATTCGAACTCGATCCTGCAAGATTCGCGCGCTATATTCAGCACAACTACTGTGACCTATCACGAGGTGAGGATTTCAACAGAACCGGGACACCGCACGTGGCAGCCACTGGAACACCCAACGAATGCGTTCAGGGAAACTACCTCTGGTGATTGGTAACCGCGGACCACTATGTCCCACGCAGCGCCCGCCACTTAGCGGCGACGAACCCCGCCAAGATGAACGCGAACCCGGCGACGGTCGCGGACGTCACTTCTTGCCCAAGCACGAGCCAGCCTGCCAGCGCCGCGAACACGGGAATCACGTACTCGATGAAGCTCATCTCGATGGGGCCGAGATCGTCGAGGAGTGTGAAGTAGAGCAGGAAGCCGCCAACGCCGGCCACCGCGGAGAGGTACGCGATGGCGCCGAGCGCGGACGGTGTCCACGTGGCGGCCGCGAACGATTGACCGGGCAGCGCGAGCACAGCGGCGTGGAGGACGACGGCGCCGGTAGCCATCATCCACGCCTGTGTGAAGAGGAACGGCATCGACGGCGAACGGCTGTGCGTGACGACCTCGGCCACGGCGAACGCGAGCGCGGACGCAAGCACGAGCGCGACCCCGAGAACGCTGTCCGCGAGGTTCGCGGGGTCGGGGTCGGCGATGACGACGACTCCAACGAACCCGAGCGCGACGCCGACTGCGGTGGCGGCGGTGAACTCCTCGTCAGTAGAAACAAGCCGCGTGAGCGCGGGCGTCACCACGGGGACGAGACCCAACAGAACAGCGGCGACACCGCCCGTGACGTACCGCTGGCCGGCGAAGAGGAACGCATGGTGAGCGCCGATGATGAGCGCACCACCGACGAGCACGTAGACAAAGTCGTCCCGAGTCCGGGGGCGAACGTCCGCGCCGGAGGCGAAAACGGCGGCGAACAGCAACGCGGCAGCGACGTCGAAGCGCACAGCCGCGAACGGCACCGCAGGGAGATCAGCCAAGCCGACATCCGTCGCCATGAACGCGGTCCCCCAGACCGCACACAGCAGCAAAAAGTGGCCGGCCGTTCGATAGCGACTCATTCACGCGGAGGTCGCCGCCAACGGCGAAATATGCGTCGAACCGCCCCGACTCTCCGAGCGCCCGGACGCGCTTGGCGACGGCAAGACAGGATCTGAACCGGAAGGTTGCTGAACGTGTCGGAGAGCGACAGGAGCGACTCATTCCGACGAGGGGATCACCCTTCGAGACGGCGAGCCAGAACCGTTCATAGACCAGGACTGCGTCGAGCCAGCAGGTATGGCTCTGTTAAACCCCTCAGATACTGCCAGAAACACCCTCGAAGAAACAGAGGCTGTGACGCTCACACGTCGAAATCCTCAGTGAGTACTCGCACACTGGCTCCCTCCGTGGCCGCCACAATAATTCATAGGCGGATCTAACGGAGAGACGCAATCCCTGGCCGTTTTGCGCTGTGTATCTCGCATGGTTATCGGAATACCCTGTCGAGCTGGTAGAACGTTCTACAGTCAGTACGCAGCTCTCATCGACCGGCTGTTTCAGGCAAGAATATGTCTGGAGAAGAGAATTACACGGATCCAAATATATAATTCGCACGTGCCGGTGTAAACGGTGGAGGGCCGTTTGTCAACGGGCAATATCATGTATGGGTGACGACCTGATTACCTCATGGTCTCAGAGAGTGTTCGGGGTATGAGAAAATTCTCACTCGCTGATGTGGCGCTGTGGAACTCCTGCTTAGGGCTCTGCTGAAATGCTTAATAAATGAGATATTTTGACGTCTCGGTGGTCACTACAGAGGCCCGCGGAGCACACAGTACAACGCACTCACCGACCAGGTCTAGCGAAACTGGACAGAATACTGGGTAGGTATCTTGAGAACGCGACCCCCGGGATGGCGGTCCAGGTCGCGTCGATTTGTCCTCCGACAGTGGACAGGCAGGTGATCTGGTGGTCGACAGAGGGCAGATCGAAGGGAGAGGAACGAGTTCGGTGGTGGGGGGAAGGAACTCGCTCCCAGCAGGGACCAACGGTTCCTAGCGTGTGATCAATAATCAACCATACAATAGGTTTTGATTTTGTCCTAGTTTGCTAATTAGTAGCAAAGTCACACAATGTTTCCAACATGCTGAGACGCATCGCTACCGATCCGATCGCCACTGTCAACGTCTGGGGACCGATTGCCGTCTCATTCCCCACGCTCCTAGTGCTGCTAGCTGTGTGGCAATCCCTCGGACGAGGGCACGACTAGTGGCCCTTCCGACTCTCCACCAACTCCCGGATAGCCGCACTCCAATTAATCGGACTCTGTCAGAATCCTCAGCAGTAGGCAGTTTTACACCTCAATCACTCAGTACAGGTCAAGCAGTTACCAATCTGAGATTCAGACGTACAGATGGCTGTCAGCAGCTCGCGGTGAATACAGGAAAATGATAGTACATCGGGCCTAGCGGCTCTCAAGATTTATTGACGGACCTAGACAATTATCCAACAAATGTCCCTCCACGCGGTCGTCAGAAAAGACTTCAACGACTCGATCCGCTCAGGAGCGTTCCTCGCAACCACGTCGTTGTTCGTCCTCGTTTCCGGGTTCTGGGCGGCGATTCAGCACGTCCCGCAGATGTATTCCAATAGCGAGGTCCCGACCAGCACGCTGGCACTGCTCAATAGTATGGGCCAGCCGATGGCCTTCTTCGTCCCGATGCTGGGGTTGGGCATCTCCTACGCCGCCATCGCCGGTGAGCGCGACAGCGGGAGCATCATGCTCCTGCTCGGCCTGCCGAACTCGCGTCGTGATGTTGTTCTCGGGAAATTCATCGGTCGGTGTGCCGTGTTGACTATCGCTATCCTCAGCGGCTATTTCGTCGTTGCCGTCTTCGCACTGGTGACCTACGAGTCATTCGCGGCCGTCAAGTTCCTTCTCTACACCGTATTGACGGTCTTCTATGGTGCGGTCTACGTCGGAATCGGCATCGGATTCTCATCGATGATGAAGTCTCAGGAGACGGCGTTTATCGGTGCGGCGGGCCTCTACGTCTTGTTTCAGTTAGGCTGGGATGTTGTAACGGCAATTCTGCAGACGATCACCGTCGGCTACATTCCGCCAGAGTCCGGTGCTCCGCCGTGGCTGATCGTTGTCCACGCTCTCAACCCGACGGCAGCAGTCGGCTACGCGGCACGGGCGATAATCCCCACGTTCGACGAGCTCATGTCGTACCCGGTATCAGCGTCGTTCTACCCTCCGAAGTGGGCCGGGTTCGCCATTCTCGCGGCCTGGCTCGTTCTCTCGCTCGGGTTCGGTTACCTTCGATTCCAGTCGGTGGACATACTGTAAGTGGCGTGGCAGCCGCCATCCTACTGAAGGGACACTCTCGTATTACCAGAAAGCGAGTGGGGACTCGTTCCATAGCCAAACCAAGCAACGCACGGTGCGTAGACTGTTTCAGTCTCTTACGAAGTCGAGCCCACACGTCGATTTCCCTGATCTGTTGACGCCATCACTGCTGAATGTGTTGTACTATCTGAGTAGCGACGATCCGTGGACTGCGACCGAGCTTGCGGAACTGACCGGACATAGCCGAGCGACGATTTATCGGACCCTCCGGCTCCTAACGAATCGAGCAATGGCGACGAAGGAACACAGTCAGTATCGACTGACAGAGGAGTTCGAGACACTGGCTTCCGAGTACGAGGTTGATTTATGAGCCGCGAACCAACGTTCGGTTCGTCGGCGATCCGCCGTCAGTTCAGTGAACTTGCGGATCTCATCGAGGACGACCTGACCGTCTATGCTGTCCCGCGATCGGGTGTCGGAAATTCCTCGTCAATAGCAACATCGTGTCCGGCGGCGTACCCGTTCAGCTTGGCAGCGATCGACGATTCGCGCAACTCGTCGTCGCCGTATCCGGCCGCCTCAAACGCGTCCATGAACGAGGAGACGGAACGGAGCTTGTACTTCTGATGGTAATCCTCAGCGGGGTAGAACCGTGAGAGTTGTTCAATGCGTGTTCCGATCCCATCGGCAGTGAGTCCTTGTGTAGCGAGAAACTCATCGAGGACTACTCGTTGGTCTTCCGTCCCAGCAAACACGATGTTCTGATACTGTGTTTTTCTGGTTTGGTGCTGCGGGTTGTGCGACTCAAACACCCGATTCAGGAGGTCTCGATACGCTATCGTGTCGGGATCGAACTCGACTTGGACCACTTCAGTGTGATCACCTAACGCGTGATACGTCGGGTCGAGCTTTGTTCCGCCAGCGTAGCCAACGCGAGTGCGAACGACGCCGTCCATCGCACCGAACTGGGCATCAGGCCCCCAGAAACAGCCGATCCCGAACGTCGCCGTGGCAGTCTCCGCGCTATCCATCGCACGGCGGTCGTACTCGCGTATCTGTGTTTGTGTGAGTGTCATCGGGGTCACCAGCCGAGAGAGTCGACGAAGCGCGGGTCGTGGATCCCACCGCATCTACCACTAGTCAGGCTCGCAGACGTATATGTTGAGTGTCGATCTCCGTGCGCAGTCGGCAGCGAAAAGACACTCTCAGAGTCGTGAGCTGCGAGAGAATTCACTCGATCCTCTTTCCTCGCTTGTCTCCTCGTCACGTTCAACCGTCGACTGCCACGGCCAAACTCATCAGGCTGACGCGTACGAAGCTGCTTGGCCTCGATATCATCCGGAACGAACTCGACCATCGAAATCTGTGACACACGATCGAGGACATCCCGCTTCAGTTGAGCATAGAGGTTCGTGTTCGGATCTCTACCTGGATGCGGGGACGCTTGTCAATCTCATCGAGCATATCGAGTGTTTTCCGGATGGATGCCCGAATCGCGTCGCTTCGATTGACGAACTTCCCCTCGTCACCGACGTGAGCGGTCAGTACATATCAGTCACATACTGCCGTCGAACACTAACTTCTTACAGCGTGTCAGAAACGGCGTGCGAGATGCAGAGCGTGTATTCAGCACGAGTTGTTATACAGACGGAACTCGAAATTCGAAGCTATGCCAGTCATTCAGTGTAACGGGGCTGATCTCTATTACGAGGAGCATGGTGAAGGGCAACCGATCGTGTTCCTCCATGGCGCGACGGCTGGTCTGCGGTACTTCGAGTCTCAGCTGACCGGTCTCTCGAACGAGTTTCGAGCGATCGCTGTCGACTTTCGGGGTCACGGCCGGTCGGAGAAGACGGACCTCGGTCACACCTTTGGCCAGTACGCCCGCGACGTGCAGGCCTTCCTCAAGCAGCTCGAACTCGATCAGGTCGTCCTCGTAGGATGGTCGATGGGGGCCCTCATCTCGTGGGAGTACGTTCACCAGTTCGGGACTGACCGGCTCCAAGCCCTCGTGGACATCGACATGGAACCATCGCCGATCAAACGACCAGACTACGAGTACGGAACGTATGAGAGAGCGGATCTTCAAGAGGCGATCGAGGCGATCCAGCAGGATCCGATCGGCCTCCTCGAGGAACAGGCGGAGGCACTGCTGAACGATCCACCGACCCGAGAACTCCGAAATCTCATCCTTGACGAAGGAGCGCGGACGCCAGCACCGATTCAAGGTTCGTTGACGTTTGGACTGTCGTTCATTTCGGACTACCGGGATGTCCTCCGGAGTGTCGATGTCCCTGCACTCGTCTGTGCGGGTGCTGACGAGAAGTGGCGAAGCGTCGTGTCGGTCGAGCACGCTGCGGAACTCATCCCGGACGCGAGGTTCGAAATATTCGAGGAGAGCGGGCACTGCATCACTATCGAAGAGCCCGAGCAATTCAACCGGGTCTTGAGCGACTTCATCGAATCGCTGTGATGACTTCGCACGTTGTATCTCGCACGCCTCTCAGAACACCTGTCTCACTTGGCAGACTGTTCCGTGGTTAATACGCAGAGTTCAGTGACCGACTATTCCATAAGCGGTTGTATCTGATGAATCGGATTTCAACGAAGCTGGGAGAGTGGACACGGATACCGGTAGATTACGAAAGCTCCGGCCGCTCAGCGTACGCAATCGGATCGCGTGACCCGGCATTCCGGAACGCCTCAAGCCGGAGTGCACACGCATCACACGTCCCGCACGCCGGCTCCTCGTCTCGGTAACACGACCACGTCATCGCGTACGGTACCCCGAGTTCTAAGCCACACTCCGCGATCGCCGTTTTCGACCACTCGACAAACGGCGCTTTCAACTCGATCTCCGTCCCCGGCTTCGTGCCGACGTCGATAACGCTCTGAAACGCGTCGAAGAACGCCGAGCGACAATCAGGGTACCCGGAGAATCCTCCGAGTGCGCGCCGATGAACAGCGCCTCTGAGTCGGTCGCCTCTGCGGACGACGTCGCCATCGACAACAGATTCGCGTTCCGGAAGCGGACGTACGACGTCGGGATCTCGTCACTCTCCAAATCCGCGTCGGCCACGTCCATCTCCTCGTCCGTTAGACTCGACGCGCCGATTTACGAGAGGTGTCCCGTTTCGATGTGTAGGAAATCAGCCGCATCGACCTTCTCAGCAAGCGCTTTCGCACACTCGTACTCCTTGTCCTCGGTGCGCTGCCCGTGCGACGTGTGCAGGATGTCCGGCTCGTACCCGTGCTCCAGCGCCTCGTACACAGCCGTCGCACTATCCCTCCCGCCAGACACCAGAATCACCACGCTTTCGTTACCGCGTCTGGACTCGCCGACAGGTTCTTTCTGACGGGTCGCCAGGTGCCTTCGCATGGACACCCTCGTCACGGACACACTGTTAGTCACGATGGATCCGGAGATACCCGGCGCGACCGGTGATCTCGGAATCGTTGACGACGGTGCGGTCGGCTGGATCGACGGCGAGATAACCTACGTCGGCCCTACGGCAGACGTTGAGACAGCTGACGCCGACCGTATCGTCAACGGCGACGGGTGTCTCACGCTTCCGGGACTCGTGAACGCGCACGTCCACGGCCGACACAGTTTGCTCCGCGGCGCGGCCCAAGACGTCCCTGAGATCGAGTGGATGACCCGCGCACTCGGTCCAATTAGCGACCACATGACCGCCGAGGACGGCATCGTCGGCGCGCGGCTCACAGCGATCGAAGCACTGCTGTCCGGCACGACAACACTTGGAGAATACGCGAGCGAGGTCGCCGAACTGGTTTCCCACGTCTACCAACCGCTCGGACTCCGAGTGATCGCAACCGAGACGATAAACGCGGTCCCGGACGACCGTTCCGATATCGCACCGGACGAGACGTATCCGTTCGACCGTGACGCGGCCGAGGAATCGATAACCCGCGCCGAGACCCTGTTCGAGCGCTTCGACGACGACCCCTTAATCCGGCCGGCGTACGGCCCGCAGGCGTTGGACATGATCCCACTCGATCTCCTCAAATCGATCACCGAGCGGGCGCGAACCCACGACCGAACCGTTCACATGCACGTCGCACAGGGCGACCGCGAGCGCCGCCAGATCGCCGCTCGGTACGGCAACGGCTCAACGACGGTTGGCGTGCTGGACGACGAGGGGCTTCTCGGGGACCACCTGCTCGCCGCCCACCTCCACGGGGCGACACCCGAGGAGCGCGAGCGGCTCGCCGAGGCCGGCGTCCGGATGGTCGGGTGCCCCTCGTCGATCACGGCGATAGACGGCGTCGTCCCGCCGATCGTCGAGTACCGCGACCACGGCGGGACTGTCGGTCTCGGCACCGATCAGGCACCGGGTCCCGGCGGCCACAACGCGCTCCGCGAGGTCCGTACGGCGGCGATGTTGGCGAAAGCGGACCGCGGCGACCCAACGGCTCTCGACGCGGCCGGCGCGCTCGAACTGGCAACGATCGGGGGAGCACGCGCCCTCGGAATCGCCGACAGCGTCGGATCGCTCTCACCGGGCAAGCGCGCCGACGTCGTCATCTGTGACATGGAGCAGGCAAGCGTCGCCCCCACGGTTCAGACCCCGTTTCACACGGCGATCCCCAACCTCGTGTACGGCGCCAGCGGCAACGAGGTTCGTGACGTGTTCATCGACGGCGTCCAACGCGTCTCCGACGGCAGCATCGTCGGACTCGACGTCAACGACGTGGTGAACGACGCCAACAAACGCGCCAAGCGCGTGTTCGCCGACGCGGAAGCCGACTGGCGCGCCGCAGAGTCATCGCTCGTCACTGCCGTCGACGACGGGCGACTCTGAGACTGCCGTGAACGCAGGGCTACACTGTCCCGTTACAATTCGCTACTCTCTCACCCGGCCACTCAGAACGACGACTGCCACACGACCACCCCAACAGAATCACGAGCGTTCAGTCATGTGCGACGGCGCGTCGACAACGCCGGATCGGTTATCACTGCTCGATACTTACGTATGGTGAATGACACCTAGGAGAAGCGCGGCATCCGCTGGCGGGTTACGGGGTACGTGAGTCCGTCGCCGTGGAGTGGGAGTTCGGAAACCTCGTTAGAGTTCTCCGTCGACGGAGATCCGTTGCGCGACCTGTTCACTCGATACGCGGGAGCCGATCTCCCACTGTTCGTTCTGGGTGTCCTCACCAGTGTTCTCGGCCGCGTGGCAAGCCTCGCGCCCCCGTTGGTTCTCGGCGTCGCCATCGACGCAACGTTCAACAACACCGTCGCGTACACGCTCCCGTTCGTTCCCGCCGCGTACCTCCCGACGACGCAGGCCGCAGAGGTGTGGGTCTCCGTCGGCATCATCGTCGCGGCACTGGCGGCTTCAGTTGTGCTCACGTGGACGAACGGCGCGGCACTCTCGTTGTTCTCCAACCGCCTCCAACACCGAATTCGCGTCGACAGTTACGAGGCGATGCAGCGCCTCGACATGGCGTTTTTCGACGACAAACAAACCGGACAAGTACTCGCTATCCTCAACGACGATGTCCGCAACCTCCGGATGTTCCTCGGGACGACCGTCTCCTCTGCGCTCCAACTCGCCGCGACCGTGATCGGCATCGCAGTCATCCTGTTCAGCCTGAACTGGCAGTTAGCGATCGTGACGCTGGTGTTCGTCCCCGCGCTCGCGGCGTTCACCCTGTGGTTCATGCGGGCGATCCGACCCCGATACCGCGCGCTGCGAGCGTCCGTCGGTGACCTCAACACGCGCTTAGAAAACAACCTGTCCGGGATGGAGGTCATCAAGACCGCCAACGCGGAAGCCCACGAGACGGAGCGCATCCGCGACACGTCTTGGGAGTACTACCTGCGAACGTGGGCCGTCGCCAAACTCGAATACCTGTATCAACCGTCGATGGACCTGCTCGCGGGCCTGGCGTTTGCCGCGACGTTCCTCATCGGCGGGCTGTGGCTCGTCGGCGCCCCGCCCGGACCGCTCTCGGGCACGCTGCGCGTCGGCGAGTTCGTCACGTTCCTGTTCATGACGCAGCGATTCGTCGACCCGCTCTCCGGCGTCGGCCGCATCGTCAACAGCTACGAAAACGCCCGCGCCAGCGCCGAACGCGTCGTCGGGCTCGTCGCACAACCCGTCACTGTCACCGACCGCGAGGACGCCGTTGTCCGCGACCGTCTCGACGGAGCCGTCGAGTACGACGACGTTACCTTCTCATATCTCTCCGACCGGCCGGTGATCCGCGGGATTTCCTTCACCGCCGAGCCCGGCGACACCATCGCGTTCGTCGGGGCAACCGGCGCAGGGAAATCCACGGCCGCGAAGTTGCTCTTACGGCTCTACGATGTCGATTCCGGAGCCGTTCGCGTTGACGGGATCGACGTGCGCGACCTCTCGCTCGACAGCCTCCGTTCCAACATCGGCTACGTCAGCCAGGACGTGTTCTTGTTCGACGGGTCAGTCGCCGAGAACGTCCGGTACGGCTCCTTCGACGCGACCGAGGAAGAGGTGGAGGAGGCAGTCCGACTCGCCGAGGCACACGAATTCATCGCCGAGCTGCCCGACGGGTACGACACGCGCGTCGGCGAGCGAGGCGTGAAACTCTCCGGGGGACAACGCCAGCGACTCGCCATCGCCCGGGCGATGCTACAGGATCCCGCGATCCTCGTGCTCGACGAGGCGACAAGCGCCGTCGACACCGAGACAGAGGCACTCATCCAGCGCGGACTCGCCCGACTCACAGCCGACCGGACGACGCTCGTGATCGCCCACCGGCTCTCGACAGTCAGGACAGCAGATCTCATCCTCGTTGTCGACGACGGCCAGGTCGTCGAGCGCGGAACACACGAAGACCTGCTGCGGGTTGGTGGACGGTATGCAGCCCTCTGGGGCGAGCAGACTGACGTAGTCGGCACGCATCAGGACTCTTGACGGCGGGTTACAGGCCACGTGAGAACAGCGCATGCCGATCGGGATTTGTTTTGTATTTCCAGCGAGAGTCGACCCTGCGACTGACGGCATCGACCGCGAGAGCTGACCTGCTCGATAGAGGACTGTCCGTCCCATCGATCACGACCTCCTCGTTCACCGGTAACAAGCGCGGATCAGGATTTTATTCGATTCATTGACGATGATCGGCTGACCGAGCTGATGGTCACCAGTGAGATCGGGGTCGTTGAGACGAATGCGTCGTACGAGCTTGATTCAACGTTCTGGGCGGCGTTCGACAAACCAGAACCCACCGATACAATTCCGTCGCTGGAAGTCCCGCAGGCGGGCAATTTCGACGTGATCCGCGCAGTCGTCCACGCTGTCGGGGCCGGTGCCGATATCAAACTCGACATCACCGAGTACGCCCGCAGTCGCGGTAAGCGACTCGTCAACAGTGCTGGCGAGCCTCTCGGGAGCGTTGTCTGGAGGGGCCTGCTCGGAGTAGCGAAGTATCCCTGTGGAGCTCGCCGTCGAGACCGTCGTCGTCACGCCCGATTGCCGCGAGCGAAGACGATGAACTCGCCGATATATCCTTTCAGCAGATGTCCTCACCGACGCCGAATGCCGCCGATGGTAATATCGCTTATTCGGTCTCAATACTGGTGATAAGCTGGTTATTACGATGATGCCCCATAATTATTAAAATGCATGGTAGTTCGAAATAGACTGGGCGTCGCTATCGCCATCCTGTTTGTTGGTGTGGCGCTCGCCGGTGCAGTCACACTATCGACAGTCGATGCGGGTGCACAGGAGACGAATGAAACCGAGTCGAACGTTACGATCACCGTCGATGCGACGGGGACAACCAGCGCCGCACCTGACCTTGCCGTCATCAATGTCGCCGTTGAGTCGTCCGCCGACTCCGCCGACGCTGCGCGCGAGGGGGTCGCCGATAACGTTACCGAGATGCGTGAGACGCTTTCTGAAGCCAATATTTCGGATGATCAGATCAGAACGACGTACTTCTTCATTCAGACAGAACGAGACGACAACGGAACCGTAACTTACCGCGCGGTCCACGGGTTCGAGCTGCGCGTCCCCGTTGACGACGCTGGCTCCGCGGTTGACACGGCCGTAGCCGGTGGTGCGACTCATGTCGACGGTGTCCAGTTCACGCTCACTGAGGAGACAAACCGTGAACTTCGGGGTGACGCCCTTGAATCCGCACTCGACAACGCGCGTGCTGACGCAGATGTCATCGCCAGCGCAACCGACGTCGAAGTACGAACCGTAAAATCAGTGCGAACAGGCGACGGAGGTATCGGCCCCGTGTTTGCCGAGGCTACCGCCAGAGACGGGACGACCTTCGACCCCGGTCCGGTGACCGTTACGGCCTACGTCACCGTCACATACGAAGCGAACTGATCAACGAGTCAACCGGAAATCAGGATCACTCCTGAAGACAGTCTCGACCGAGCTGGGAGCAGGGTCAATCGACCGATGATTTTCCCTACAGAGTCCCGTTCGGATAGACGCGAACCCAACCGATACTCCGTGGACGGCACTTGTCGAACGAAAGCACGCACCGTGCAATCTTACGACAGTTACCCCGCCGCAGTCACGCGATTAGAACGATACGGGCGCGACGGGCGCTGCTTCGACTGTCGAACGAATCAACCTCTCAGGCGTGAGGCGGTTGAACTCGGTCGGTTCAAAACCGTCCTTTCTAACAACTAAGTTAGTGGTCTGTGTCATCCGTGCGAGATACAGAGCGCGTAGTCAGCACTGTTCGTTCAGCCGGGGAATTTCGTTATAAATGGGTCACTCTTTCTCCAGTGCGTCGCGGGAGTAGTCCGTGAACGTCCCGTCTGTGAAGACCGTCATCCGTCCGTCCTCCTCACTGAGTGTAATTGCTGCGAGTATCTCCGTACGAGTTGAAGTTTCAAGTGCGCTCATGTGTCGGGCCCCCATCCATTCCGCATAGGGGAGGCTGTCATTCTGTTCGCGCTCGGCAGTAGATAACTGCCTGATCCGCACCATTTCTTCCTCTATCGTCCCATCGTTGTTGATCATAACTGCGCCGTCGCAGGTAGACGCGACCTTCTCGGCTGTTTCGCTCAGTGCATCAAGTGAGGAAAAGATATCTGTGCAGTCCTCAACCGGCCAACGGTTCGCTCCCATCGGTTCCGCGAACGCGGCCGCAGAATTACATTTGACGACGAAATACAGACCCGGACCGCGAGCGTGAGGGTCGTCCCACCGGTCAAACCCGAGACTGGTTCTCTTAACGCACCACTTGATCCGCTCGACCATCGCCTCCCCCTCTAAATTATCCCCGCCCGAGCCCACTGTTTCAGTACTCGCCACAGGATTATCCATTGATAACATACAACGAGATTCCCGCTGATAACGCACTCGTATTTTCAACGAATCTGTGTTCTGAGTAACCGAGTGAATCAGAGTTTTCTTTCCGATTGATGTCTGTCACGATGGATATTTGGCAGTGAGATCTCCGTTGCTGATTACATCCTCTGTATCGGTCAGACCGCTACTGACAGCTGTTGAGGAGTTCGTTGATGCCACCCTGAATTTAGATCGCGAATGTCGCACGAGATTCTCTTCCGAGTTGACCACCTCAAACCGGCCACCGGGATTAAGACCATGCCATATAATGGTTAATACATTTATCCGTTAAAGATTAATTTGTCGCAATGGGTGAGGTACGGGAGTTCTACCACGAGCCAGACAATGATACAGAACTGAGCACAGCAGTTGTCACGGCGATTGCAAAAGCTCACGATGAAGATGTACTGGAACAAGAGTGGGTCATCAGCGAGGACATCAACACAGACGCGCTCGACGGGCTCTTCCAACAACACAATCTCAAGATGACCCTCCAATTCGAGGCGGATTCGACGACGGTCACTATCATCGCAGATCCGAACGGAAACCCGGTGATCAAGGTCGAATCCCACCGCTAAGTGGAATGTCCGCTACAGAATGATAGACGAGAGCGCGCTCGATCGTCAACGGACCGAGATTAGTCTGCTGGAGGGAGTGATCGGTTAGTACAGAAAACTCAGATACTAACGTGGAGCGCCTAATTCGTGAGTCTACTCTTCTAACTCTTCGACAGACACAGAGCCGTCACCACCGGTTATGACTTCATATCCCTGGTAGGAAAAGGTCACTTGGTTTTCCCTCTGACCGGCGGTCGGTCTGGTAGAGAGGAGCTGGTACAGGGCGTCGGGGTCAATTGCTTTGTAGATCGGTGGAGTCAGACTGAGAGGGTGAACACCTTCTTTTTCGGCTACCACATTAACTATTTCATTAATGACACGATCGCCGTCTGCTGTGGAGGTCTGTGTTTGCACTATAATTCTTGCAACGTCTCCCCCTTCTTGGATATATTGCCTAATTGATAATTTCCAGAGAGACTTAAGAGGGGCTGGAAATTATCCAGTGGCCTCCTCGTCCGCAAATTCTTCTCCGAAGTTGTTGTACGGGTTGGTTCGTTCCTGTTTCATCATCTCCATTCGCTCAATATCGACGCCGAGTGAGTCTAACGCTTCAAGGGTGTCCTCAATGTCTTCCGACGTGCGGCCTACTACTTCCAGTGACAGATTCTCACTGTTTGTTAATAACTCACGAATGCTTATAACGCCAGACACCTCCATGATGTCGTCCACAACCTTGTCTCGGTCCTGGAGTGGAATTGTCGCGGTGACGAGGAGATGATGACCTAATCCCGTTTCAGTGTACTTTACGATCGGATGATACCCGAGAATGATGCCACGCTCCTCAAGGGCGTTGATTCGATTAGCGACTGTACTCGAGGAAACACCGAGTTTCTCAGCCTTTCCTCGGTGGTATTACGTCGAGCGTTCTTTTGGAGAAGATACAGTATGCCTTTATCCACGTTGTCGAGTTCCTCGGAAACCATATTCACACTGAGTAGGCCTCACCGAAAATAACTTTCCGCAGTAGACAGTACTGAATAATGTCTCTGAGTTAGTAGAATTTTTGCTGGTCAATACACAGCCGCGTTCTATCGGTTGATTCAGGATTCATCTAGAGAGAACAACGCAGTCCTCATGCTGACTACACCCTCTGTATCGGTCACGCTGTTACTGGCAGGAATTGAAGGGTTGGCCAAGGCGCTGCTGCATACAGGGCGCGTATCTTGCAGGGCAGGTCGGACCGAATTGGCCGCCAGCTACACCCGCACAGGTAACGCTGAGGGCTTTGTGAGTCCCGAGATTATTGGCAGCGGTGTGATACAGAGAGGGTGTTCAAACACCACCGACTGGCGAATGATGCGGAGAGTGGTCGTTGGAGCGGAGTACTGCAGTAGCGCCCGCGAGTGCCGGACATTCGACTACGAGCCCTTCCGTCATGCAGCGAGTGCCGCAGTTGCAGCAGCTGCAGCTCGACCACTGCCTACCCGGAGCGTCAACAGGTGACGAAAAGTCACTACGTAGCTATTTCACCGTCGTATCCGTCTCAGCTCTTACGGGGGAAAGACACTACGCCATGTCACCGACTCCCGAATCTACTCGATTGGACGGCATCTCCCGCCGAGCCTTTCTGCACGCGTGTGCGGGTGGACTGGGCACGGTCGGGCTGGCCGGCTGCATAAGCGAGGACAGCTCGCCGGAGCCTGACACACCGGGGACAGACACGGCCATCCCGGAGGACGATCACGCGATGGAACTGGACCTCGACACCTTGGAGGCCGAGACGGAGGTTGGGACTCTCCAGGCCCAGCGGGCGGGGAACTCGTACGTCGCCTGGATCGACGACGGCGAGGCAATCGGCATCGCCTTCCTTGACGACATCGGCGCCAGAGCGGACAACGAGATCGTCGTTCACCTGTACGATAGTCAACGCCTCGCGGTCATGCTCGGCGCAATCGATGCCGAGGGCGCGGCGACGCTCGAAAGCGAGGAACCCAGCGACTTCGAGGCCACGGCCGATCTCGTCGTGGAGGACGACGCAGTGACCGGGACAGTCACCGTCGCCGGGGAGGAGCCAACAGAGTTCACGGCGGACGCCGCGACCGGCGTTTCCGGCGTCTACTGGGCGCACGGGACCGAAGAGGACCCAGATACCAGGGGTTCTTGGGTCGTCCTTTCCGATGGCCGTCAGTGGGGCTGTGCTTGCGTTATTCCGTACACCGGGCCTTGCTGCACTTGCTGCCTACTGAATTGACGAACTCGGTCCGGGGGCGGCGCTTCGGATCCCGGGGGTCACTGTAGGGCGACCGTGGTGAGCTTGGCTCAGGCAGGTCAGTCGTCGGACGGGAACAGAGCGATCAAGGACAGTGCGTGAGGATGGGTTCGTCGTGAAGAACCGGGCATAGTTCCATTTCCGGAAGGTGCAATGGCTGGCAGAGGACTACCGCGATCATAAGCTATTCCGCAGTACTGGCCCAACCGAGGCAAATCTGCGATATGAGGCAGTTTCTTTTAAATATTGTGTAATTGATGTGTATATGTGGTTGGCACGTTACTGGACGCGTCCGCGGCCATGTCACCAACCGTGGTGATTGCTGTGGTAGTCGCCCTCATCCTCGGTTTGGCGATTCCGTATGCGGTAACGCGATATTGAATAACGGCTTGTCTCGTGATGTAGCGTACCCGTCTCTATCTCACGCTTTGCGATAGGTGTGAGACGGTAGCGAACGCCGACGTGAATGGTGCTGAGATCATTCGGCAGAAAGTATCTCCGAGTCTCGCCTGTGGTAGGGAGAGAGGAGTAACGGCTGGTTGGCACAGCCATCGACGTTCCTGTGTGACAAGAACACTGGTGCGTTCGCACCTCAAGAACAGGTCACGTCGTAAACCACAATATCCCACACGTGGTCGGGAATCCTCGCCCGTCAGGGCGGGGAGGATGTCAACCCATCCGAACCCACAGCAGGTTCCAATACTGGAGGAGCCAGTACAATAGGGTCGCCGCGACGACGACAAGCGAGTAGTGGATGCGAGTGGCGATCGACCACTCTGCTCGGACCCACGCACGAACTGCGTAGGCGACAGCACCAGCGGTCGCAATCGCTCCCAGCGTCGGCACGACGAACACGACCTCGAACCACGCGGGCGGTCGGTTGAACAGTGTTGGCCTGCCCGTCGACGCCACGGCAACGGAAAGGGCAACGAAGGCGAGGACGAACAACAAGAGCCCGCCGACACCTGCGCCAGCGACCCACCGAGCGCGAGTGGCAGACGCCGGCGGTGAGCCCCCGCCGCGGTATCGACGCCAGCCCCTGGCTGCCGGCCATCCTACGAGACCGGTCAGCGCGATCAGCGAAGCAGCTACCGTTAGCCATCCCTGTACTGAGAGCCGCTCGTGGTAGCCGATCTGTTCGTACGCGTTGAGCCCGTCCAACAGGTGGGTCACCTCACCGTCCGTTTCGCGGAACACCAGCGTGGAATCCTCCTCGACATGCTCGAAGACGAGCGGCTCGACTTCGACCCATTCGTCTGTGCTGTCTCCTTGCTCCGTAATGAGCCGGCCGTCGTCGGCGACTCGGACGTCGATCGGTTGGCCCGTGAAGAGCCCGAAGACGAGTTTCTCGGAACTGACCGTGTCGGTCGCGTTCACCGACCGGTATCGACCGTCGAGTTCGCCAGCACGCTCGGGTGTGCCGTCAGGAGGCCGTCGTTGTCCGCTCGAATCAACGGGTGCGTACCGTTCGAATAGTGCGTCTGCGACGACCTGCTTCGCGTCGGACGCTTCGTCACCGTGGGCGACGACGAACAAGCCAACGTCCTCCTCTGGGAGGAGGGCGAATTCAGTGGCGAACTGCGGGACGCCGCCACCGTGACGGACGATCCGGGTATCGCCACGTGTTCTCTCAAAGAGACCGAACGCCATGCCGTCGATCCGTTCGTGCGGTGTGAACCACTGCTGGTGCATCGCGTCGACCGCGCTCTCCGAGAGGATCCGTGCGCCGTCGACGACGCCGTCGTTGAGATGTGCTTGCAGCAGTCGCGCCATGTCCGCGGCGGTCGTGTGGAGGCCGGACGCCGGCGACACGTCGGAGTAGAAACTCACGACATCGTCAACGGCCGTTCCGTCGGCGGGCACGAGTCCGGGCGGAGCCGCTCGGAACGTACTGTGTGACATCCCAAGCGGCGCGAACACGGTCTCCGTGACGAACGAGCGGAAGCGCTGCCCGGAGACGTCCGCGATCAACTGGCCGGTTAGTGCGGCGGCGTAGTTCGTGTACTGGCAGAGCTCACCCGGCGGACGGACACGCGCCGGGACGTCTGTCGAGACCGACTCGGCGAGCGGACGGACGTGTCGAGGATCGCTCACCGAATCGCCTCGCCCTCGAACTTCGAATCCCGGTGTGTGGGTGGCGAGGTGTTCGAGCGTGATCGGTTCGTCGTACGTTTCCGGGAGGTCGACGGCTTCGAGGTGGTCGTCCACCGGGGCGTCCGGTGCGATCTGGCCGCGGTCGACGATCTGCATCGCGGCCGTCCACGTGAGCACTTTCGAGACGGAGCCGACGCGAAAGAGCGTCTCATCTGCGTTGACCGGGACGTCTTCACTCTGAAAGGCGTGGCCGTAGCCGCTCGTGTGGACCTCGTCGCCGTCGACGACGGCGACTGTCAGTCCGCCCGCGTCGTATTCTGCTAACGCGCGGGTGGCGGCGTCGTTGATGAGCGTATCCACGCCGGTGGTCTGTGTCGGTTCGGTCGATCCGCTCGCAAGACCACTGGCCGCGAGGGCGGTGCCAGCGCCGACGGCAGCGGACCGCGACAGGAATCGGCGTCGTGAAAGTGGGGAGGGCATCGGTGGCGGTGTGTCTGAGAGGGCTTTCACGCCGTGGAGGGCGGGGCGAGTCGTCGGATTGAGCTTGTATCGGAGCCGAGTCCGGTGAAGGCGAGCAGCCGGATATCTTGGGTCGAGACGGGTATACCGCACGCGACCGGGCGGGACACACGACTGACTCACCCCGACTTCTCTGTCTCGAGTGCGATGGTGTCAAACAAACGTTATCTATCCCACATGAATCTTATCCCATGTGATTGGGTCTCACACCGACCCGGCGAGCGCGAGCACGCCGAGCGCAGCCACGAACCCCAGTGCCGCGACAAAGAGGTCGACCCCCCACCGAAGCAGCCAGTCGCGTGCCCGGCCTCCCTCAGGCCGAACCCCTCACGAGACATCGAATTAGAAGTGGTGGTGCCAGTTCACTGATTACCTCTTCGATTCCGAGACGATGACGATCGAGGGGCGTCACTCGGCAATTGGTTGTTCCCAGAGGAGGATCACTCCCGAGCCACCGATCAGGACTGCGCCTGCGATAGCCAGTGCAAAGAGGGGGGAGACGAGGTCGGAGATGACACCGCTCCCAAGTTGGAATGGGATGACGGTCAGGGCGCTAACCATCGCCATCGCGCTCAAGACGGTCGCGCGGCCGACCGTCTCGATGCGGTCGTTCACGTACTGGCCTGCAAAGGTCTGTGTCACGTCGGCGAGCCCGCGGGCGAGGAGAAACGTCGGCAGTGCGAGCAGTGGGACGAAATACATCCCGATCAGCGCTCCCCCGACGAGAAACGGAAGGAGGAGGAACCATGCTCGCATCCCGACATATTCTCTGATGGCGCCGGTGTAGTAACTGAGCGCCGCGCCGACGAGACTGTAGGCGGCGTAGAACACGCCGAGGAGCGATTCGATCGCTGTCGGAGAAACCCCCACGTCAGTGACGACCGTCTCGAACACGGGTTGGAGGAAGACGAACACAATGTACGTGACGGCCGCGTAGAGGACGTAGTAGTAGAGGACGAGTGCCCGGATGTTGGATCGGGAGAGGACTTCGCGGATGATTCCGAGTGCCTGCCGGAATCCGAGCGTGGTGTCACTCGCTTCGTACGACTCCGGGTCCTCAACGGTGAGTAAGACCGGAACGCCGAGCGCGGTCACGCCGGACGCGACGAACCACGGGAGTGTGAGGTCGAGACTCCCGAGGTACCCGCCGGTGACGGCGGCACCTGCACCGATGGCGAGCGCGACGGCTTCGCCGCGTCCGCGAACGTGGGCGAATCGATCCGTAGAAACGTCGTCGGTGAGCGTATCGTACAGCCACGCGTCCTCGCTCCCGGATCGGAAGTTGTAGCCCATCGACCAGCAGACGTACAGTCCGGCAAGGGTGAGAAACGATCCGGAGAGCCCGATCCCGAGGAGCGTCACCGCGATGAGCGCGGTGCCGATGAGGAGGCTGTTTCTGCGCCCGATACGGTCACCGAGGTATCCTGTCGGAATCTCGCCAAGAACCGTCGTGAGATTGTATATCGCCTCGAGAATGACGATCTGCGTGAAGGAGAGTCCTTGGGCGAGGAAGAAGAGATACATAATCGGCCGATAGAACTCGACCGCTTTCGTTCCCTTGTAGAGATAGTATTTGACGATGTTGGCGGGGAGTGGTGGCCGCCAAGACAGCCGGGATTGCTCCGTCATCCACCGAACGTTCAAACGAGCGCGTGAATATTGTTCCGCATTCGAGGAAGATGGACGGTGATGTGAGTGGGTTGGTAAACGGGGAGGGGAAGATCTGGGAGGGCATTACGCAGTGGTTGCTCGGTCGCTGCTCTCGAAGTGATGAGACACGGGAGGGGCGTGGCTTGCGTGTGGACAGTTGATTGTTGTCTCACGAGGAGTGTGTGGTATGACGACTGAGACTGATGATCGAGGGCGGATTTATCTCTCGAAGGAGCTCCGTGGTCGTCACGGCGAACGGTTCCGCGTGGTTGAGTTGCCGAGTCGAATCGTTTGTTACCGTCGACGATGATCCGCTCAAAGCGGTCCGCGAGAGCGTGGGCCCCACGTTCGAAGGGAAAGAGATTGACGACCTGCGTGAGGACGCGCGGACAGCAATCGCGGGGGAGGCGCGCCGGGAAGCTGGAAGGAAGTCTGAGGCGTGACGGCGGTGTACGTCGAAACTGATTTTCTCTTCGCGGTGGCGAAATCTGATGAGTGGCTGAGTGAGGAAGTGGAGTCGGTGCTTGCTGAGGAACCCGTTGAAACGTCGCTGCTGGCGTACGCTGAGTTTCTCGTCGCTGCGTACACGGAAGACGACGGGTTCGATTTTGAGGTTGCACCGCTCGTTGCGAACATGCTCGATTTGGTGCCGCTGTCATCGGCGGAAGAAGAGGAACTGTTGCTTGCAGCGGCGACGTATCTTGATAGTCATGATCTCACGCCGTTCGACGCGCTGCACGCGGCACACGCTGCAACCCGGTACGGTGGCGTGCTCATCGGGTCCGACCAGGCGTATGATGGCCGCTCTGATCTTGACCGGCGGCCGCTCACTCCTGACTGAAAACTCGATGGACCACGAGTCGCGTGAAGGCGTTGGGTGTGGGCGTGATCGCCGGCGCGAGAGGGAGGTGGTTACGAGCGTGTTCAGAGTGACGCGGCGGAACACGTTCCATAAGCAGTGCCGGGCGGCGGCGTACGCGTTCCCGCTTGATGAGTTCGATCGTGGCGGGCGGCCAGCCGATCGTAATGCTGGGTCGAGCGAGTCTGAGGCGAGCGGGCCGGCGTAGAATAACGGGGCGGTGCCGGACGGTGACCTGGGTCGCGTGGATACGTGGGTGGGGAGCCGGATGAGGTGTACGGGGATGTGAGTGAGTTGGTGAGCGGGGACGGTCGGGGTAGGAGCTGGGAATTGTTTCTCGGCGCTGTTGAATCAGTTATCACCTGACAGGGAGTGTGTGCTGAATAGAGAGGATGGATTCATCGATGTACTCGTTGCTCTGGTGAGCGTCTGGCGACTGGACAAACGGTCAGTCGACGATCGGCTTGGCCAAGTCCAGCGCCGCGTTCGCTAGCACGTTCGACGATCGGTAGCAGTCCGTCCAACTGGTGAACTCGTCTTCGGTGTGGCTCTTGCCGTCCTCGCTGACCGAGAAGACCATCGCGGCGTCGCAGATGGCGGCGGCGTGGGTGGCGTCGTGGCCGGCGCCGCTAACCATCCGGTGACCGTCGTAGCCGAGGTGTTCGGTGGCGTCCGCGACGGCCTCGACCGGCCGGTCGGGGAAGTCGACCGTCGGCGAGGCCATTGTGTGCTCAATCTCATGCTCGACGCCCTCGCGGTCGGCCGCCGCGGCCACCTCCGCCTCTACCCGCGCGACGGCTTCGTCGAGGACAGCCGCGTCCGGGTCGCGGATGTCGGTCGTGAACGTCACCGTCTCGGGAACGATGTTGACCGAGTTGGGCTGGACGGTCAGCGACCCGACTGTCGCGACGGTTCGGTTGCCGAGTGTCCCCGGTAGGCGCCGGATCGCAGTGACGATGTCGGAGGCCGCAACGAGTGCGTCCTCGCGGTACGCCATCGGTGTTGTCCCGGTGTGGTTGGCCTGCCCGCGGAGCGTGATCTCCGCCCACCGGAGACCGACAATGCCGGTAACGATCCCCACGTCGGCCCCGGTTTCCTCCAGAAACGGCCCCTGCTCGGGGTGGAGTTCGAGGTACGCGTGGTACGGTTCGCGTGGCTCGGCCGGCTCGTCTCCGCGGTAACCGATGCGTTCGAGTTCGTCGAGCAGGCGGTTTCCGTCGGTGTCGGTTTTCTCGTACTCGGTCTCGATGTCGTGAGCGCCGGCCCAGACGCCGCTGCCCTGCATTGCAGGCGGGAATCGTGACCCCTCCTCGTTGGTCCAGTTGACCACCTCGATCGGCCGGCGAGTCTCGACCGCCTGGTCGTTCAGCGTGCGAATGAACTCCAGGGCCGCTACGACGCCGAGCGCGCCGTCGTAGATGCCGCCGTACGGCTGGGAGTCGAGGTGCGAGCCCACGAGTACCGGTTCGGCGTCGGGGTCGACGCCCTCTCGACGGGCGAAGATGTTGCCGAAGGCGTCGACGCGGGCGTCCAGTCCGGCGTCTATGGCGCATTCGACGAACCAGTCGCGCACCTCGCGGTCGGCGTCAGAGAGCGCGAGGCGATTGAGCCCGCCACCCTCCGTCCCGCCGATCGTCGCCTGGTCTTCCATCGTCTCGATGAGTCGATCGCGGTCGATGTCGATGTGCATGACCGACTCACGGGGGGCGGGTAACTAAGCGTCGCGGTGAACGACGGCTACCCTGCCGACGGGGGCGTTCGCTCGCGGAGTGTCTTGATTTCGCTTTCGAGCCCCTCAGCGGAGGGCGTCCCGACGAACCGCGAATCGACGCGTCCATCGAGGGTAAACAGCATCGTCGGCGCTGCATTCACGTCGAACTCCCGGTTGAGGAGCCGAGCGCAGTCGGGGCCGTACACTGCGAGCAAGAGCAAGTCGCCCGGCGGCTCGGCGCCGAACAGGTCGTCGAAGTCCGCCTTGATCGTCTCGCATGGCGGACAGTCCTCGCGCCAGGCGTAGACGACACAGCGGTCGTGCAGCCGGACGAGCCGTACGAGGTCCTCGCCGTCGACGGGAAGGAAGGCCTCCGGCGCGCCGTCCGCACGGGGCATACCCGTTTCGAGCTGTCCGATCACGACCGTGAGCGTGAGTGCCTGCGCTGCCGAGAGGTCGGCGGTCCGGTTGCGAAGTGCGATGTACCGCGCGAGAAAGTCAAGATCGGAGATGTCTGCCGCCGCGAACGTGTCTGCAACATCGGGGTCATCGGTCAGTTCCGCGACGGCCGCGGACCGCTCATCGTCGCGGTCAGTCAGTGTCCGCCGGTGGCGGTCAACCGCCTCCCGGAATGATTCGGTCGGGCGTAACTCGTCGTCACCAGTAGCCTCGAACACGTCGCGTTTGATGAGTTGGTCAACGGCGTCGGTCGCAGACATACCGTTATCTGCCCTCTCCGATATATAAAGGGTTCTCCGTCAGTCCGGAAGGATCGATCTGACGGCGGCAGCCGTCGCGAGGAGATCAGCGTCGTGGAACGCTGGACCAATCAATTGGAGGCCGACCGGTAGCCCCGAGGTGGTGCCGTTCGGCACCGTTACCGCGGGGAGACGGGTGACGTTCGCCGCCCGTGTATTGCGCGCGTAGTCGTACGTCCAGTCGTCGACGCCGGCGATCGGCGGCGCCACGTCTGGCATCGTCGGCAGGAGGAGGGCGTCGACGTCGTCGAGTGCCGCCTCGAACGCCTCGCGGAGCCGCTCTCTGGCGGCCTGGGCGCGGACGTATGGCCGGCCATTGTGGGCCTCAACGACCCGCGCGCCGGCGAGCAGCTTGCTCATGTAGAAGTCGCTTAGCTCGCCGCTGGCTGCAGCGCGGGCACGGGCGAAGCCAGTCTGGATGATCTCGTCGACGCCGCCACGGCGGTACGGGGCGGCGCCGTCCCGCCAGTGGGTGGCGAGTTCGACGAAACTCAGGGCGTTCTTGATCGGGCGGGCATCGTGGAAGGAATCGACTGAGACCGGCCGAACCGTCGCGCCCGCATCGTTGAGGGCGTCGACGGCGGTCTCGGTGCGTTCCTCGACGCGGTCGGCGACGCCCTCGCCCGTCCCCTCCTCGAGGACGCCAAACCGGAGGTCTGCGGGATCGGGGGGCGAGGCGACCGCGTCGCGGTAGCCGCCGACGCGGTACTCCGACCGCCCGGCAGCAGCCAGGCTAGCCGGGTCGGCGTCGTCAGCGCCCGCCATCGCCGCGAGAAGTGCCGCCGCGTCGGTGAGAGTGTCGGTGAACGTCCCGACGTGGTCCTGGGTGTAGGTGTTCTCGACGACGCCGGTCAGCGGCACGAGCCCATAGGTCGGCTTGTAGCCGACCACACCACAGAACGACGCGGGGATGCGCACGGAGCCACCGGTGTCGGTGCCGAGTGCGGCGTCGACGCGACCGGCCGCAACTGCTGCCGCACTCCCGCCGGAGGAGCCGCCGGCCGTCCGTTCGTCGTCGTGGGGGTTGGTGATCGGCGCCCCGTGGCCGGTTGTTCCGCGGGCACTCCCTGCGAACTCGTCGCAGGCTGTCTTGGCGGTAATTGACGCACCAGCCGCCCGGAGCCGGTCGACGACGGTCGCGTCGCTGGCGGGGACGAACCCCCGCATGGTCGCCGAGCCACAGCGCATCGGGATGCCCGCGACGGCGATAACGTCTTTCACTCCGACGCGAGTGCCGTCGAGGGGCCCATTCGAGGACGGGGGTACCGAGCAGTCGGCCGCGATCGCACCGTGGGGATTCTCGGCCGGATCTGTCCAGGTTCGTGCGCCGGGATCGGCACCCGTTGGTGACCGCGCGTCCCCGACGACGGGTATCTCTTCCAGCGCGTCGAGGCCCGCCAGCATCGAGTTGACCGTTTCGGTGATGCTGGCCGCGCGATCGTCGTCGACGTCGATCTCAAATTTCTCGCCGAGCGTCACCAGTTCGTCCGCGGTAAGTCGTCGCATGGCTACGCCTCAAAGGGTCGTTGTAAGTCAGTATCGGTGCGCTAGCGTCCCGTCCGTGGTACGCCTGGGGCGATACGACAGTCTCCGACCACGGAGGGGTCTTCGGTACGTCAAAAAGGAAGCGGAGGTCCTACGGATCGAGGCCTAGTTCTTCGATGCAGGGGAAGTCCTCGGCCGAGGGCACCTCACCTTGTGGCCACAGCGGGTCGAGGTCGGCGTCCGGCGGGTAGTGGAGGTTGTCGTTACCGTCCCAGCCCCAGCCGGCGTCTTCGAGCATCTGCCGGGCCACGTCCGGGCTGCCCTGTGGCGACTCGGCCCACCCGGAAAGCATATCCTCGGGAGGGTACATCGGATGGTTCTTCGAGATGTACGTCGGGTACATCTCGGGTTCGACCTCGCCGGCCAGCGCCACGCCGATCATCTGCTGGCGGTTCATCGAGGCGTCGACCGCCTTGCGGAACTCGGGGAATTTGCACGGCGCCGTGTGACAGACGTACTGGAGGTTGTAAGACGTGTGCGTGGCTGCGAACTCCGCTTGGGCGTTATCGATCTCGTTGTTGACGCGCTCGGCGTTCGGCGGCGATATCTCCGGCGTGATCGTACATTCCCCGGCCTCGAGGGCGGTGATCATCGTCTCCTCGTTACGGTAGGCCTCGAAGATGATCGGCTGGCTTGCTTCGTAGGTCGGGTGACCGTCGTGCGGTTCTGTGACTACCCGCGTCCCGCGCTGGATTTCGGTCACCTTGAGCGGCCCCGAGGAGACGATAGGGGTCTCGAACTGGACGCCGCCGGGGTTCTCGACCGCACCTGCCTCTTCGAAGGACTCCTTGTGGACGATACCCCACCGCATTAGCGTCGTGCGAGCGAAGGGGATGTACGGCTCCGTGAAGGTAAAGCGAACCGTCTGCTCGTCGGGCGTTTCGATGGCGTCGTAGGGAACCGGTGCCGCCCCCGGGTACGCGCCGGCCTCGCCGCCGCGCTGGATCTGCTCGAAGGTGAACTTCACGTCCTCGGACGTGATTGGGTCGCCGTTGGTGAACGTTGCGTCGTCGAACAGTTCGACGACGATTTCCTGAGAGTTGACGACATCGACCGAGCCGAGCAGCTCCGTGAGTTCGAAGTTCTCGTTGTACTTGTGGATCGGCGAGTGGATCATGTGCTGCCACATCGCCTCCGGCATTGAGGCGGAGTGGGTCAGCCAGTTCGACGTCTCGGTGGCGATCGGGTTGATCGCCACTACCATGTCATCGCCGTTCGTGGTTTGGGACTTGAAGGCCCACTCGGCGTTCGAGCGGGCGATCCCGCCGTTGCCGATTCCACCCATTTCGACCATGTCCGTTCGGTAGGCGCCGATGTTGGCGACCGGCGCGAGGTTGCCGATGGCACAGTCCTCGGACAGGCGAGCGATTGCCTCGTGCATGCCCTGCTGGCGTTCCTCCGGTGTCTCTGCGGTCGTCTGTTCGAGGAGTAACTCGGTGTACTCGCAGTCGGCGTAGTTGGAGTAGTTGCTCTGCCCGTTGGCACCGGCCCAGTCCAGGCGCATGTTGTTTAGGAGTTCTTGCGGGTCGAGCCGGTCGGCCGCGGGCACCCACCAGGTAAAGGAGATGTTGTTGTCGCGGTTTTCGTCGTTGGCCATCTGAGAGAGCTGCGTCGTGATGCTCACCGGGACGACCTCCATCCCGACACCAAGCTCCCCGACGCTGCTTGAGATGATCGGCGCCATCTGCTCCTGTGTGGTCGTGAATCCGCCGTAATCTGACCAGTACTCCATCTGCAGCGTCGAGACTCGTTCGCCGAGGTCACCGTCGGACCCGCCACTGCCGTCTGATTGGTCTCCACAGCCGGCGAGTCCGGTTGCGCCTGCAACCCCGATCGCTTTCAAGACCGAGCGGCGGTTCACGCCGCCACTCGATGCATTATCGCATGACATTCACCGGAGAACCAGACCCTGAAGAAATAAACCTATTGTCGGTGCTAGTAAGCATTATCCAAATAATAGAATGTATTAATATTCATTATGTGGCTTTATCTCCGGATCAGGTGATTGATATTCAAATAATTGTATGTTTCGCATTCCTTCTACGGCTGGAAAAATTGGGTGGTGGGCGCGTCAGTCCTCGACGCGGATGCGCGGATCGATCACGCCGTACACCAGATCGATCAGGAAGTTCGAAGTGATAACGAAGGCTGCGACGAGGAAGAACACAAACTGGACGGTCGGATAGTCGCGGCCGAGCACCGCTTCAACGAGCGTGAATCCGATTCCCGGCCAGTTGAAGACGGTCTCGATCAGCACGAGGCCGCCGAGCGCCCGGGCTAGCGAGACCGGGTAGATGGTGATTACCGGGAGGCTTGCGTGCTTGGCGACGTGACCGAGTCGCTTTCGAAGCGGCAGGCCTGTCAGGCGGTGGTACTCGGTGTAGTCCTGCTCCATTACCTCGACAACGCTCGTTCGCATGATCAGCGAGGGGATGAACAGGTACCGGCAGACGACGGCCACGAACGGCAGGACGTAGTGGATGCCGAAGTCGGGGGTGACGTACGGTCCCCACCACGTGCCTGCGTCGCTACCGCCGGCCGACAGCATCCCCGAAGTCGGGAAGATGTTGAGCCAGCTCGCGAAGACGACGATCAGGATGATGGAAATAAAGAAAGCCGGGAACGATCCCACGCCGATGACCGGGATGAGGCCGAGCTTCTCGAGGCGGCTGCCCCGCTTGCTCCCGGCGATAGTCCCGATCAGTGCCCCGAGGATGTAAGTGAACGTCATCGCGGGTGCGACGAGAATGAACGTGTTGAAGATCCGCATCTTGACGAACTCCCAAACGGGTATGCGGTAGACCGGCGACTCGCCGAGGTCGCCCTGCGCGAGGTTGATGATGTACTGCCAGTACTGGATGTGGAGGGGCTGGTCGAGTCCCCACTTGGCGCGCAGTGCCGCGAGCGTCTGCTCGTTGGCGCCCGCCACCGCCATCTGAGAAGTGAAGTCGCCAGGCATCGACCGAAACATCACGAACAGAGCGGTGAGTACCAGCCACAGCGTGAAGACGGTCTGGATGCTGCGGACGGCGACGTAACGTTTCATCGACGACACGTGACGCTCACCTCCGGACCCGGACCGTCATCGTCGTGGCTTGTTCGGCCTGGTCGTGCGCTCCGTGATCGGTGGCCGTCGAGTACGACCGCCAGGTGTCGGGGTCGGGAGTCAGTCTGTCGTGATTGCATGGTCTTCCGTGGGCTGTTGGTCGTGATCGTAGTACTGGTGGCAGGCGACGTGCCAGCCGGACTCGTCCTCGATGGAGTCGGGAGTGTCCTCACAGACGCTCTCAAAGCGCTTGCGGAGGCGGTCGATGGCGGCGTCCGGCTTGCCGGCCGCAATGTCGTTGAGCGCCGCGTCGACCGTCACCGCGTTCTCGCCCGACAGCTCGGCCGAGAAGTACTCATCGCCGATGGCGGCGGCGAGCGCGTCCGTACCGCCCGGACCGTCGAGGCTCTCCCGGATGCGGTCGAGGGGAAGTTCGTCTCGTTCGAGTACCTCGCGAAACGCCATCACCTCTCGGTACGCCGACTGGTCGATGTCGACCCCGTCGGGGGCGATCACCTCCGGACATCTGTCGCGGAACCGACAGCCTTCCCCCAGATCGATCGGGTCGCGTGGTGCGCCGGACATCTCTGTCCGTGGCCGGTCGTAGTGGGGGTCCGGCACTGGAATTGCGGAGACGAGCGCCTCCGTGTAAGGATGTTTCGGACTGTCGAGGAGTCCTTCCGTAGCCGCCGACTCGACGATCCGTCCCAGATACATCACGTTCACCAACTCCGAAATGTACGACACCGTCGAGAGGTCGTGTGAGATGTAGATCATCGAGGCGTCGTAGTCGTCGATGAGTCCTTTCAGCATTCGCAGAATGGACGCTTGTGTCGACACGTCGAGCATCGACACCGGCTCGTCCGCGAGGATGATGTCAGGTTCAAGCACCAGCGCACGACCGATGGCGACGCGCTGCTTCTCTCCGCCGCTCAGGTTCATCGGCTTGCGACGCAGGTACTTTTCCGGCGGCCGGAGTTCAACGTCCTTGAGTACCTCTTGGACCCGCTCGTCACGATTGCCGACGCCGTGAATCTCCAGCGGCTCCTTCAACGACTCTTCGACGGTCATTTTCGGGTCCAGCGAGTTGAATGGGTCTTGGAAGATCACCTGGACGTTGCTCCGGTACTCCTTCCAGTCGCTCTTGTCGAACGACGACATCGGCGTTCCCTTGTACACCACGTCACCCCCCGTGATGTCGTGAAGGCCGATGAGCGTCAACAGTAGCGTCGTCTTCCCACAGCCGCTCTCGCCGATGACAGCAATGGAGTCGTTCCGGTCAAGCGTGAACGAGACACCATCGACAGCCTGAATCTTCGACGGTTCTCGTCGCATGAGCACATCGAAGACGTTCGTGCTCTCTTCGAAGTGCTTTTCCAGTCCGTCAATCTCCAGCAATGGTGGGTCAGTCGTCATCTCAGTCGTCCCCCCGTTCCGGCGCCGGGTCAGTCGCGCCGTGTTCCTCATACAATTCGTACGCCTCGTCGGAGCGGAAACACGACGCGGCGTGGGTGGCGTCGTCGTCACCGACAGGCTCGATCGGTGGAGCGGCCTTTCGACACTCCTCGACCGCCCACGGACAGCGATCGGCGAAGCTACACGCCAAGACCTCGCCGATCAGCTCGGGCGGGTAGCCCTCGATCACCTCCAGTTCCCGGTCCGGCTCGCGGATGTCCGGGAACGCCTCCTTGAACATGAAGGCGTAGGGATGGCGGGGGTTGTCGTGGACCGACTCCGTCGACCCTCGCTCGGCGATCTGACTCGCGTGCATGATCGCCACGCTGTCACACGACTCGAAGATGACGCTGATGTCGTGGGTGATGAGCAGGAGGCTCGTCGAGGCATCACCTTTCATCCGATCGAGATACTTGAAGATCTGGTCCTGCATGATCACGTCCAGCGCCGTCGTCGGTTCGTCGGCGATGACGAGGCTGGGTTCCAGAAACAGCGCGAGCGCGATGATCGCCCGCTGTTGCATCCCGCCGGAGAACTGGTGGGGGTAGTCGTCGATCCGGCTCTGCTGGAGCCCAACAACGTCGAACATCTCCTTGAGTTTCTCGCGGATCTCCTCATTAGAGAGGTTGGTGTGAACCTGGCCGATCTCTAGGGCTTGTTCACTTACCCGCTGAAGCGGATCGAGACTGTTCATCGAGCTCTGGGGTATCCAAGAGATTTCCTTCCACCGGAGCTCCTCGTTGAGCTGTGCGTCGCTGAAGTCCTGGATCTCTTCGCCGCGGTACCGGACCGTCCCGCCGTCGACGAATCCGTTGTCGTCGAGCCCGCCGATGATCGCCTTGGCGGTCGTACTCTTGCCGGAGCCGGACTCGCCGGCGAGGCCGAAGAACTCACCCTCGTCGATGCTGAAGGACGCATCGGATACCGCGGTGATATCGCCGCCGTCCGTCTCGTACCGGATCGTGAGGTCCTCAACATCAAGCAGTGTGTTAGACATGATTACGCGGCCACCGTGTCGGCGTCAATCGACTCACCGTCGGCCGTGATGAGATCCTCGTACCCCCGTCCGAACATGAACGTCGAGAGCACTGTGAGGCCGATCAGGAGTCCCGGCGTCAGCGACCACCACCACGCCTCAGACATGTACCCGGAATTGAATGCGTTTCGGATCATGACCCCCCACGACGGGGTGAAAGGCGACGCGACGCCCAGGAAGGTGAGGCTGGCCTGGAGCATGATCGCGTAGCCGACACCGAGCGCTAGGAAGAAGATAGCCATCGGCGCCACGTTCGGGAGGACGTGCTTGATGATGATCCGTCGCCTGCTCGCGCCCGTCGCCTTGGCGACTTTAACAAACGGGTACTGCTTGATCTGTAGGGTCTGGGCGCGGATCACGCGAGCTCCCCCTCGCCACAGAACCAAACCGATGACGAGGATTGAAGACATGAAACCGACCCCGAGAAAGGTGATTAGCACGATACCAAAGGGGATGAGCGGCACGCCGTATGCGAAGTCGGTGAAACGCATCAGAATCGTTTCAGTGCGGCCGCCGACGTAGCCGGCGGTGATCCCGATGGTGGTCCCGATGGTAAGGATCAGCCCGCCACCGAGAACCCCCGTGATCACGGTCGGACGTGCACCGACCAGGAGCCGCGAGAGCACGTCGTAGCCCGCAAAGGTCGTTCCGAGAGGATGCGCGAGCGAGGGTGGCTCGGCACTGAGCACCTCGCCGCTCTGGCTGTAGTGTGTCACCTCGATGCCGTAGGGAGCGATCATCGGCCCGATGACGCCGAGGATCGTGATCCCGACGAGTATCCAAAAGTACCCGGCAGTCGTTCGGTCGCTGAGCATCAGCCGCAACCCACCGACGAAGTTGCGGACAATATGGTTGTCTGTTAGTGCATCCACCAGCCCAAAACTAGTGGAAGATATCAAGTCACGTACTGACATACCAGACCTAATTAGAAGGGGCGTCAAAAGTGTTGTCTTTGGTCCAATCTCATCAATCGTGATCTATTCTAACCACTATTCCCGCTAAATTCCTTAGAATTTGATGCGAATTACGTGTGGCACACAAAGTATGTGGTTATTTGTTCTACCACATTCATTTTTTAATAATCTCCATATTTGATATTGGAATATAACTATATATGGACAAATATTTCAAATGCGATCGGTTTGTCGGCGCCACAACATACTAATCAAAAGAAGTGGAACGGTACAGAATAGTGATTCACGACGCACTGCTGGCAGCGACAATAGACGACCTACGCCGAGACCGGATCGGCGTCGACGAGTATCTCGATACCGTCGAGTCCAGGGTCAACGCGGTCGAACCGAAGATCGAATCGCTTGTCCCCGAGGAGGACCGATGGAGCCGCATCCGGGCAGCTGCGGCGGACCTCGAAGCCCGGTTCCCAGAGACTGCGACTCGACCGCCGCTGTACGGTGTCCCCATTGGCGTGAAAGACATTTTCCACGTCGACGGACTGCCAACTCGGGCCGGGTCGGACGTCCCGCCCGAGGCGCTGGCTGGCGAGGAGTCGACGGCAGTACGGACCCTCCGCGAGGCGGGCGCGCTGATTCTCGGCAAGACAGTCACGGCCGAGTTCGCTTACTTCGAACCCGGCCCTACCCGGAATCCGCACGCTCCGACCCATACTCCCGGCGGATCGTCGAGTGGGTCGGCGGCGGCCGTCGCAGCCGGGCTCTGTCCGTTCGCGTTCGGCACACAGACTATCGGGTCTGTGACCCGCCCGGCGGCGTTCTGTGGTATCGTCGGGGTGAAGCCGAGTTTCGGTCGGATTTCTACCGACGGCGTGATTCCCTGTACGCCCTCGGTTGACCATATCGGGTTTTTCACGCAGGACACCGCAGGCGCTGCGGTCGGCGCGGCACTGCTCTGTGACGAGTGGCGACCACTGCCGGCACCGCGCGATCGTCCGAAGCTCGGCGTTCCGGAGGGACCTTACCTCCAGCAAACGAGCGATCCCGGACTCGACGCCTTTGAGAAGCACATTTCGCGGCTTGAACGCGCGGGGTACGAGGTTGAACAGATCGACGCCTTCGAGGACATCGACGATATTAATTCCCGGCACAATCGCCTCGTTGCTGCAGAATTCGCACTCACCCACGAGGAGTGGTATGAGGAGTATCCCGAGGGGTACGCTGACGCTTCGGTCGAACTCCTAAAAGAGGGACGTGAGGTGTCGACCGGTGATGTGGCCGCCGCCCGTGGGGGTCGCAATCGACTTCGTTCGGCGCTGCACGACCGGATGCGCGATGCAGGGGTCGACCTCTTGATTTCGCCGTCGGCTCCCGGCCCGGCCCCGGAGGGAATCGAAACCACGGGCGATCCCATCATGAACCTCCCGTGGACGCATGCGGGACTGCCGACCGTCAGTCTCCCGGCTGGAACGACCGACGACGGGCTGCCGCTCGGCCTCCAGTGTGCCGCGCCGTTCGGCGACGACGAGAGCCTGCTCGCGTGGTCACACGACATTGCCGACAGCCTGTAGGTATCCATTGGAGCGACGGTACTATCCCGACAGCCGGATTCAACGTGGACGACGGTCGACTCTGATCACAAGCAACGAATCGGAACACAAACACCTGATAAGTATTCCAACAGAGTCAGCCGACCCGATTGACTGACGGGTCTCTTATGTACGCCATGGTGACCGCAACTGGGTCAGAATATATCACGTGCCAGAAGTTCAACAGAGCCGTGCGAGCCTAGATGACTATTAAGCCGCCCAAATACCTACCATCATATCGATCATCCGCTGAAGTACAGACAGAACGCGGAAGGCGCGTCCACCCAATGACAATCGTGCGGTGACGTCAGCGATTGGTGCGATCGTATTTGGCGCACCCACGACCATCCTCACGGAAATTGCGGGCGAAGACGCTGTCGGAGTGGTAGACGACGTCGTCGACACGCTCAAACGGTGAGTGAGTCAACTGCGTGCGGTGTGAGAAAGCGGGCGCGACGGGCGCTGCAGTCGATGGATGGCCAGTGTGGGCGGAAGTTGGTTGATTCGGTATGGTGAGCGGAGAGTTCGAACGCATCGCGCCATGTTGATAAGACGGCGGGGGGAACAGGGGTGGCGTGTCGGGTGAAGGTGCTGCGGGTGACGCGGCGACGGCCGTGACGAGCGATCGTGCTCGCTGGGGGGTGCTCGGGGGCGCGATTCTGATGTCCGTGTCGCTTGCCGCGTACGAACTCGTGCCGGCGAGTGTGACGCCGCTTATTCGGGAGTCGTTAGGGGTGAGCGCGTCGGAGGCTGGCCTGCTGGTGGGCGTCATGTTCGGGACGGCGGTTCTCGCGAGCGTTCCCGTTGGGGTTGTGCTCGACCGGACGAATTCCCGGTACGCGATCGCGGTGGCGGTCGGGTTGTTGCTCGTCGCCGGCGCGTGGGGGTGGTGGGCCGCGACCGGTGGCGCGTACTGGTCGCTTGTCGGCTCCCGCGTTCTCGGTGGGGTCGCGTACGTTGTCGTGTGGAACGCGGGGATCGATATCGTCGGGCGGTCGTTTGGTCCGGCGCGGCAGGGGACGGCCGTGGCGACGTTCACGGCGAGCGGCCCGGTCGGGTTCGCGATCGGGCAGGTCACCGGCCCGATCGTCGCCGCGGAGTTCGGGTGGCCGGCGATCTTCCCGATTTTTACGGGCATCGCGTGCGTGGGGTTACTGATTTTCTGGCCGATGAGTCGCGGCAGCGGGCACGCGACCGGGACTGCGGCGCCGACGCTCACGGATCTCGCCCGTGTTGTGACGGATCGTCGCGTTTGGACGGTCGGCGTGCTCGGATTCCTCGGGTACGCGCTGTATCTGTTCGTGAACAGTTGGGCGCCGTCGTATCTGACGGAAGAGTTGAAGTTGTCGTTGGAGTTGAGCGGCGCGCTCGTCGCGTTGTTCCCGGCTGTGGGCGTGGTTTCGCGGGTGACCGGCGGCGTGCTGTCGGATACTCTGTTCGGCGGTCGTCGCCGCCCGGTGGTGTTGCTGTCGTTCCTTGTGGCGACGCCTGTCATTGCGGGGTTTACCGCGATTCGAACGGTGCCTGTGGTGGTCGCGGCGCTGCTTGTCGCTGGCTTCGCGATCCAGTTGTGTCTCGGGCTTGTGTTCGCGTACGTCCGTGAACTGGTTGCGCCGGCTGTCGCCGCGACCGCTGTGGCGTTCCTGACGAGTGTTGGCCTTGCAGGGGCGTTTCTCGCGCCCATTGCTGCGGGGCGGCTCATCGACGCCTCGAACTACGAGACGGCGTTTCTCGTCGCCGGCGTCCTCGGGGTGCTCGGAACGCTCTTGGCGTGGTTCGCGCCGGAGTCAGAGACGGCGTAACCACGCATTTCTGTCAGGGATTGACGGCCGCGCTGGTCGGTTCACTGTGAAGGAGTAGGGTGAGTGGTTCACTGTTCGGTCGAGCTGTCGTACATTGGTTTGAAGTCTTGTTCGCCGCGGATTAATTCGTCAACGCCGCTCGTGAGCGTTACTTCGCCGAACACTGTCGCTCGGTAGTACGTGTAGAGGCCGTCTGCTTCTCGCTCGGTGTGTTGGCGTTTTTCGACGAGGCCCACGTCAACGAGTTTGTTGAGGTGGTAGTGGAGGGTGCTGTCGTCGATGTCGATTGCGTTTTCTAGTTCTTTGGGGCTCATGTCGCCGGTGTGGATGAGTCGGTAGAGGATTTCGTATCTGGTGCGGTGCCCGACGGCTGCGTGCATCGCTAGGTACTCGTCGAGGCTGAGGACGCTCTCCTCGGGCAGCAGGTCTTCGGGATCCTCCGGGAACGCTGCGCCGGCGGTCTGTGAGTGATCCGTCGCCATCGTACTGGTCCGTACGGAGGAGAGACGCTTAGGCTTTCTCAAGCCGAAGTCTCTCAAAAACACCGGTTTTTAAATACTGACGCCGGTCTTACTCGCTCATGGCTGTGGAGATCTCGCGGGATCTCATCGCGGAGCGGTTAGGGCACGTGACGTACGACCGGTTCCTCTTCTACGTGATGGGTCCGTACAAATCGTTTAATCTCAACTACGTGCTCAGCGAAAAACAGCGGAAAGCAATCGACGTGGAGGATCTCCCGGGGCCGCTCCGTCGCTTGTTTCAAAGCAAAGACGAGATCGATGCGGCACAGGCGCTCTTGCGACGAGTACAGGGTGCGCTTCGCGTGAACCCCGGTGTGAACGCGTTTCTCGCTGTTGACGTGGATACTGAGGAGGTGGATGCCGCAACGCAAAGCATCGAGTACACGCGGTGTAGCAATGCAACGGCGTTCATCCTGCCGTTTCTCGGGCATAATTTCGGCGTCGGCGAGGAAGCTGGAAGTATCCTCGAAGCGCTTGCAGAAACTCACGGTGACCGGTTGATCTTCATGCACGAGGCTGATGTGACGAGTGCGATGATACGATCCGCCCAGGTGCGATGGGATTTACGAGTAGCGACGTATGAGACCGAGTCAGAGCTCGTTTCGAAACTCCGGGTGTTCACCGGCGGCATCATGCATCAAGAACGCCGCGGCGATCTCGATCTGTTAGATTAGTATGGCGTAGGTATCGGCCTGTCCTGCGAATCGATTTGCCCTCGGTGTTCATGTTTACTCAACGTTAGTGCGAGCTCGAAATCGCAAGACGGCGAAAGGAAGGGATGCTCCGGCGGGGATTTGAACCCCGGTCATTGCCTCGAGAGGGCAATATGATTGGCCGGACTACACTACCAGAGCGCACGTCCGTTTGACGCATTTTCGGGTAAGACAGGATATTGTAAAACAGTTCCGTTTCGACCGCGCCGTGCCCCAGTTTAGCGTGACCCGGTTTCCGCGACAGCGGGGAGTCGAGAGACCAGGGCACGACATTCAGACCTCGACGGCGAACGGGGCCGCCTCGCCCGCGCCGCCAGCGACGGCGGCGAGCAGGTCGGCGACCGCGTCGAGGTCACCGAGGTCGACGACCTCCACGGGCGTGTGCATGTACCGGTTCGGGATCGACACGGTGAGCGACGGAACGCCGCCACGCGCGGTGTAGAAGGCGTCGGCGTCGGTACCGGTCCGGGTTCCCGCCGCCTGAAGCTGCACGTCGATATCGGCGGTGGCGGCGGCGTCACGTGCGAGAGCGACGAGAACCGGATGGTTCGCGCTTCCGCGGCCGATCACCGGGCCGCCGCCGAGCTCGACGGGACCGCGGCGTTCGGTCTCGACGTCGGGATTGTCGGTGGCGTGGGTGACGTCCACGGCGACGAACGCGTCCACGTCGTCGAGGTCGACGCCGACCATCTGGGCGCCCCGGAGACCGACCTCCTCCTGAACGGTAGAGACGGCGTAGACGGTGGCGTCGACGTCGTGTTCGGTCGCGCGGCGGAGCCCCTCGGCGACCGCCCAGGTTCCGGTGCGGTTGTCGACGCCGCGTGCGGCGATCCGATCGCCGACGAGCTCCTCGCAGTCGGTCGAGAACGTGACGGGGTCGCCGACTTCGACGTGTCGGCGGGCCTCCTCGGCGTCGGCCGCACCGATGTCCACGAACTGCCCGGTGATCTCGTCGTACACGTCCTCCTCGGGGTCCCGCAGGTGGATCGCGGTCTGGCCGATCACGCCCTGGACGGGCTCGTCGGCGTGGATCGTGACGTGCTGGCCCTTCGAGACGGTGCGGTCGGAGCCGCCGATCTGCGCGATCCGAAGAAAGCCGTCGTCGAGTACGTCGCGGACGATGAACCCGATCTCGTCGGCGTGGCCGGCCAGCGCGATCGTCGGTGCGTCGGGGGCGCCCTCGTGGACCGCGACGACGTTGCCGTACGCGTCCGCGGAGACGTCGTCTGCGAACCCGCGAACGTAGTCGGCCCAGACTCGCTGGCCCGGGGCCTCGAACCCGGACGGACTGGCGGTCGCAAGCAGATCATCGAGAAAGGTTCGGCCGCGCTCGTGCATGAGGGGAGTGACGCGGCGAACCGCAAGAACCCGCCGGTCCCGGATGGCCGAGCGAACCCGCCGGCCGCCGCGGCACCGCCGCCACGACTAAACCGTTGCCCCACGAACAACGGGATATGACAGACTCGTCATTCACCATCCTGGAGATCCACCTCGGCGACGGCGACATCGAGATCGGCCCGTTCGAACTCTTCGGCGCGGCCGACGAGCCGGCGGCGGCCATCGAATCAGAAACAGCGGCGGACGTCGTCGAGACGGACGCCGACGAGACGGACGTTGACTCCGACGGCGGCGTTTCGGCGCGGTCGATCGCCGGGCTCCTGCTCGCGCTGATCGCGCTCGTCGCCCTCGCGGTCGGCGTCGCGAAGCTGCGCTCCGACGACGAGACGCCGTCGGGTATCGCCGGCGACGACTGATCGTATCGGCGCGGTCGTCGCTGCCGAACCGACGCTCTCGTCGCTGCCGAACCGACACTCTCGTCGCTGCCGAACCGACACAAGCGATTTGAGTCGGGCACCCTTCCCGTCCGTATGGACATTCTCCGAAGCCTGCGCACGGTCTCCGAGGCGTCCGGTAGCGGCGTCGTCGACTGGGACCGGGCCGCGACGGCTGCGAAGGCGAGCACCGACCCCGGCTCGCTCGCACTCACGGCCGCCGAGCGGGAGGGCTACGCCACCGACGTCCGGGAGGCTCGCGCACGGCTGGGCGAGGTCGCGGGGATCGCGTTCGAGGTGCCCGACGCGATCGAGGTGCAGAACCGCCACCACTGGATCGACGCGAGCGTCGACACCTTCCGGAACGTGATGGCGCCGATCGAGGCGGCGGCGAGCGGACGGACGGGGGCGGAACGCGACGCCGACGAGCCGCCGACCGGCGACGGCTGGACCGCGGAGGGACCCCTCGACCGGGTTCCGGATCCGTTCGGCGGCGGCGCCGGCGGTGCCGGCGACCGCGTCGGGCCCGGCGGTCCCGTCGCCGCGTTCTCCCGAGACGTCTCGCGTATCACCAACACCGGGACGATGGCGTTCGCGCTCGGCTTCCTCGCGCGGAACGTGCTCGGGCAGTACGACCCCCTCCTGCTGGCGGACGAGCCGGACGCCGACCACGGCCTCTACTTCGTCCACCCGAACATCGTCGCCGTCGCCGCGGCGCTCGACGTCGACTACCCGCGGTTCCGGCGATGGATCGCCTTCCACGAGGTGACCCACGCGGCCGAGTTCGGCGCGGCGCCGTGGCTCCCGGAGTACCTCGAGTCCCGCGTCGAACGGGGCGTCGAGGGATTGACGGCCGGGGAGGTGACGCTCGGCGGGCTCGACACGGAGGCGTTCGGCGAGCTGCAGGCGGCGATGACGGCGGTCGAGGGCTACGCGGAGGTGTTGATGGACCGCGCGTTCGACGACGAGTACGCCGACCTGCGGCGGAAACTCGACGAGCGCCGAGGGGGCGGTGGCCCGATCCGCCGGCTCGCCCAGCGCCTGCTCGGGCTGGGCATGAAGCGCCGGCAGTACGAGCGCGGCGCCGCCTTCTTCCGACACGTCGCCGACGTTCGGGGGATCGAGGCCGCCGGCGTCGTCTGGGAGCGCCCCGAGAATCTCCCGACCCGGACCGAGCTCGACGACCCCGACGCGTGGCTGATGCGGGTCGACCCCTGAGCGAGCGACGGGCCGACCGGGGTCGAAGCTCGTCGTCGTTGCTCACGGATAAACGAAGGAGCGGCGAACTCGGAGAAGCCCGGTCTAGACGGTCAGTTCGGTATAAATCGGTCGCGTGAGGGGGAGATCCGGTCGCGTGAGGGGGAGATCCGGTCGCGCGACGGTCGGGTTCGTCGACCGGTGTCGGGGCGAAAATGCCTATTTAAACGCCGCGACCCTGCAGCTTCTCCGCTTCGGGCATGTCCTCGTTGGACTGGCCCTTCATTCCCTTGCCGGTGCCGCTCGCGATCCGGGCAAGCTCCTCGGGGTCGTCCCAGTTGTTGACGGCCTCGACGATGGCGTTGCCCATCGCCGCGGGGTCCTCCGCGCCGAAGATGCCGGAGCCGACGAAGATGCCGTCACAGCCGTGGTACATCATCAGCGCGGCGTCGGCCGGCGTCGCGATGCCGCCAGCGGCGAAGTTGACGACCGGGAGCCGGCCGGCCTCGGCAGTCTCGTGTACCAGGTCGCGGGGGGCGCCGTGCTCGCGGGCCCACTTCTCGCGTTCCTCGTAGTTGAGCCCGGTGAGCGTCCGGATCTGGTTTTTGATGGTGCGCTGGTGTTTGACCGCCTGGTTGACGTCGCCGGTGCCGGCCTCGCCCTTCGTGCGGATCATCGCCGCGCCCTCGCGAATGCGGCGGAGGGCCTCGGGGAGGTCTCGGGCGCCGCAGACGAACGGCGACGCGAAGTCGCGCTTGTCCGTGTGGTACTCGTCGTCGGCGGGCGTGAGCACCTCCGACTCGTCGATCATGTCGACCCCGAGCGCCTCCAGGATCTCCGCCTCCTTGCGGTGACCGATGCGGGACTTCCCCATCACGGGGATCGAGACTTCGTCGATGACCTCGGGGACCCGTTCGGGGTCGGGCATCCGGGCGACGCCGCCGCGCTTCCGGATGTCCGCCGGAACGTGCTCTAACACCATCACGGCGACCGCGCCGGCGTCCTCCGCGATGCGGGCCTGTTCGCGGTTGACGACGTCCATGATCACGCCGCCTTTCTGCATCCGCGCGAAGCCGCGCTTGACCAGTTCGGTCCCACGCTTCAGCTCCTCCAAATCCGTGGCCTCTGCCATGTCTGATCGATGGATCGCCGGCCACTTAACGGGTCGCTTTTCGGAGGCTCGCGGCGCTGACACGGCGGGACGGACCGCTTTGACCCGACCGGTCAAACGCCCCTGGCCGAGACGGTCCCGACGTCCCTGACGGGGACCGTCCCGACGCCGCTGGCCCGACCCCTCCGAGCGGCTCCGACCGAGACCACCGCAACCGGCAAGTCCCCCGCCGTCACAGATCAGTCCGTGACGACCGGAGCGATCGTCGCCGGCGGGCACTCGACCCGCTTCGGCGACCGCGACAAGTCGGTCGCCGAGCTCGCCGGCGTTCCGATGATCCGACGGGTGGCGGACCGACTCGCGGGAGCGGACGACCCGGTCCCGCCGGGCGCGGCCCGCGCCGCGAGCGGCGACCCCGTCGTCGACGACCTCGTGATCAGCTGTCGCCCCGACCAGCGCGAGGCGATCGCCGCCGCGCTCGACGGGCTGCCGCTCCCGGTCACGTGGGCGCTCGACGAGGAGCCCGACCTCGGTCCCGTGGCCGGCATCCGCAACGCCTGCCGCGCCGCCGCGTCGGAGTACGTCGCCGTCGTCGCCTGCGACATGCCGTTCGTCGATCCCGCGTTCCTCGCGTCGGTCCGCGAGGACGCCGCGGGCCGCGAGGCGGCCGTCCCGCAGCTCGACGACCGCTGGTTCCAGACGACGCAGGCGGTCTACCGCGCCGAGGCGATGGCCGCCGCCTGCGACCGCGCGCTCGCCCGCGGCGACCGCAAGGTGGTGGCACCGCTGGCGGAGCTGGACCGGGTCGTCGTCGGCGACGAGACCATTCGCTCGCGGACGACGGCGCGGACGTTCACGAACGTCAACACCCGCGAGGAGTTCGCCGACGCGGCGGCCGCCATCGCCGAGGTGCTCGGGGAGAACGACGGGGGAGAAACGGGCGACGCCGGCGAAACGGGCGACGGGGGAGAAACGGGCGACATCGGCGATTCGGACGAGGCCGACACGGACGACCCCCGCGACCGCTGACCCGGGACTCCCGAGTCTGGCGCGGCTCAGTTTTTCAGCGTCTCGTACGCCTCGTTCAGCTCCTTGAACGCCTCCTCGTCGCCGTCTTCGCTGTCGGGGTGGAGCCGCTTCGCTCGCTCTCGGTAGGCCGCCCGGACCGTCTCCTGATCGGCGGTCCGGTCGAGGCCGAGCGTCTCGTAGGCCGTGGACTCGGCCATTCCGCGGGTCGGCGGCGCTCGGTCCCGCGGATCGCGTCGCCCGCCGGGGCCGGCCGCGCCTCGCGCGCCGCCGGCCGCCGCACGGCCGAAGCCGCCGTCGGTCGCGCCCGCGGTTCGGTGCGCGGAGCGACGGTGTTCGGCCGTCCGGGCGCGGCGGCGGGCCTGCTCGCGCTCGGTCGGACCCGCTCGCGCCGCCTCGCGACGGACGCGCTCGCGGAGCTTCCCGCTGGCGTGGTACCAGAGGAAGTACGAGACGACGCCGAACGGCACGGCCACGGCCAGCAGGACCGGCGAGACCACGATCCCGGCGACGAGGAGCAGGACCGTCAGCCCGATGAACGTCGCTGCCATGCCGACGATGATCGTCCGGTTCGTCACGTGCGTACTGAGGGGTCCACGGTTGTAAGCGTCTCGGCGAGGCGGGGGCGGTGGCGACCGCTCGCGGCCGTGCGTCCGTCCTCGTGCCCGCTGCTCTCGCACCCGTCGTCCCCCGAGCTCGCGCACCCGCCGCCCTCCGTACCGTTTATGCCCGCGGGCGCCCGGGTTCGCGGTATGCCAAGTGCGGACCGAGAGGTCGCGACGGGGCTCCCGCCGGGTATCGCCGCCGCCCGCGAGGAGCTCACGCCGATGCTCTCGCAGTACGCGGACCTCTGTGCCGCCCACGAGGACGCGCTGGTGCTGTTCCAGGTCGGCGACTTCTACGAGGCGTTCTGCGAGGCGGCCGAGGTCGTCGCGCGGGTCTGCGAGGTGACGCTCACGGAGCGGTCGGACTCGACCGGCGACTACCCGATGGCGGGGATCCCCATCGACAACGCCGCCCCCTACCTCGAATCGCTGCTCGACGCCGGCTACCGCGTCGCCGTCGGCGACCAGGTCGAGGACGCCGAACAGGCGTCCGGGCTCGTCGACCGCGCCGTCACCGAGGTGATCACGCCGGGAACCGTCGTCGAGGACGACCTGCTGGAGGCGGGCACGACCAACTACGTGGCGGCCGTGGCCGCCGCGGGGAAAGGGGCCGGCGGCGGCAGCGGAGACGCCTCGGGCTCCGCGCCCGTCGGCCTCGCGGCCGTCGACGTCTCCACGGGCGAGTGCCTCGTCACGTCGGGCGGCCGCGACGCGATCGCCGGGGAGCTCGACCGGATCGCTCCGGCGGAGCTGATCGCCGGACCGGACGCGCCCGCGTTCGAGCCCTCGGACGCCGAGAACGGCTGGACGCTCCACGAGTACGACCCGGGCGCCTTCGAGCGGCGCGCCGCGACCGAGCGGCTGGAGCCGTACCTCCCGGCGCCCGACCGGCGGTTCGAGGCCGACGCGGAGCTGCGCGCGGCCGGCGCCGTCCTCGCGTACGCGGAGTACACGCAGGGCGACGACGGCCCCCTCTCGTACGTCACGCGGATCCGGCGGTACGACCCCCGCGACCGGCTGCGGCTCGACGCCGCCGCCCAGCGCAGCCTGGAGCTGTTCGAGAACCGCGGGCTCGGCGCGAGCGACACCCTGTTCGACGTCCTCGACGAGACGAGCTGCGCGCTCGGACGGCGCTGTCTGGAGCGGTGGCTCCGACGGCCGCTCGTCGACGTCGAGGCGATCCGGAGCCGCCACGACGCGGTCGGCGAGCTGGCCGACCGCACGCTGGTCCGGGAGGGGATCGCCGACGCGCTCGCGGCCGCCTACGACCTGGAACGCCTTGTCGGACGCGTCTCGCGGGGACGGGCCGACGCGCGCGACCTGCGCTCGCTGCACGCCACGCTCGCGGTCGTGCCGGAGCTGAAGGCGACGCTGGCGGGGGCGGACGGCGGGGGCGGTGCGGACGGAGACCCTTCCGAGGACGCCGACCGCCCCCGGACCGACCACCTCCGCGACCTCCGCGACCGCCTCGACGAGCTCGCCGAGATCCGCGAGCTGATCGACGGGGCGATCGCGGTCAACCCCCCGCCCGAGATCACCGACGGCGGCGTGATCCGGGAGGGGTTCGACGACGACCTCGACGCCCTCCGCGCGACCGAGCGCGAGGGGCGCGAGTGGGTCTCCGACCTGGAGGCGGCGGAGCGCGAGCGCACCGGGATCGACTCGCTGTCGGTCGGCCACAACCAGGTCCACGGCTACTACATCGAGGTGACCGACGCCAACCTCGACCGGGTCCCCGACGACTACCACCGGCGCCAGACGCTGAAGAACAGCGAGCGCTACTACACGCCCGAGCTCAAGGAGCGCGAGGAGGAGATCGTCGGCGCCGCCGAGCGCGCGGACGCCTTGGAGTACGAGCTGTTCGCCGACGTCCGCGAGCGCGTCGCGGGCGAGACGGAGCGGATCCAGGGGCTCGCGGACGCGCTCGCCGAGCTCGACGCCATCCGGTCGCTGGCGACCGTCGCCGTCGAGGGCGACTACGTGCGCCCGGATATCCGCGACGACCCCGACGCCGGCGTCGAGATCGAGGGGGGCCGTCACCCGGTCGTCGAGCGTGCGGAGGAGTCCTTCGTCCCGAACGACGTCGACCTCCCGCGCGGGTCGGTCGCGGTGATCACGGGCCCGAACATGAGCGGGAAGTCGACCTACATGCGGGCGGTCGCGCTCGCGACGGTGCTCGCCCAGACGGGCTCGTTCGTCCCCGCGCAGACCGCCTCGCTCCCCGTCTTCGACCGGCTGTTCACCCGCGTCGGCGCCTCCGACGACATCGCCGGCGGGCAGTCGACGTTCATGCGCGAGATGAGCGAGCTGACGGAGATCCTCCACGACGCCGGGCCGGACTCGCTCGTCCTCCTCGACGAGGTGGGCCGGGGCACCGCGACCACCGACGGGCGCGCCATCGCCCGCGCGGCCGCCGAGTTCGTCCACGACGAGCTGGGCGCCACCGCTCTCTTCGCCACGCACTACCACGGGCTCACCGACCTCGCCGACGAGCGCGAGCGCGTCTTCAACCTCCACTTCACCGCCACCCGCGAGGACGGCGACGTGACGTTCCTCCACCGAGTCGTCCCCGGCGCCTCCTCCTCGTCGTACGGCGTCGAGGTCGCGGAGCTCGCCGGGGTCCCGGCGCCCGTCGTCGAGCGGTCGCGGTCGCTGGTCGACGCCGAGACGGCCGGCCCCTCCGACGGGGAACCGGTCTCGGGGGGACGCGGACCGGACGCGCCGACCGAGGGATCGGACCCCCCGACCGGCGAGCGGGATCCGGACGACGTCTCGCTCCGCGAGTTCCTCGCCGAGGAGGGCGCGGGCGACGACGCGGGCGGCGAGGCGAACGACGACGGCGACGCACCGACCGCGGACGACGGGACCGGCGTCGACGAAACCGGAGCCGCCAGAGTCGGAGGCGACGGGCCCGAGGACGGCGCCGAGAGCGACCTCGCCGCGGAGCTCCGCGACCTCGACCTCGCCCGGATGACGCCGATCGAGGCGCTGAACGCCCTCCACGACCTCCAGTCGAGGCTCGACGATGGCGGGTGACGAGCGCGCCGGCGGGGGTCGCTCGGGCGGAACGACGGAACCGGCCGAGGGGCCGGCCCGCGTCCGTCGGCTCGACCCCGCCACCGTCGAGCGGATCGCCGCCGGCGAGGTGATCACCCGACCGGCGCGGGTCGTCGGCGAGCTGGTCGACAACGCGCTCGACGCCGGCGCCGGCGCGGTCGAGGTCGCGGTCGACGGCGACGGCACCGACCGGATCCGGGTCGCCGACGACGGGCACGGGATGGCCCGCGAGGACGCCCGCCGCGCGGTCGAGCGCCACGCGACGAGCAAGCTCGCCCCCGACGGCGACCCGGTCGGCGTCGACTCGCTCGGCTTCCGCGGCGAGGCGCTGGCCGCGATCGCCGACGCCGCGCGGCTGGAACTGACGACGAGCGACGGCGACGCCGTCGGGACGCGGGCGGTCGTCGACGGCACGAGGGCGACGGGCGGCGACGGAACGGACATCGAGGTCGCCGACGCCGGCCGCGCCCGCGGGACCACGGTCGTCGTCGAGGACCTGTTCGCGACCCGCCCGGCGCGCCGCGAGTCGCTCGCCGGTCCGGCCGCGGAGTTCGCCCGGATATCCGCGCTGGTCGCCGACTACGCGCTCGCGAACCCCCGGGTCGCGTTCGCGCTGGAACACGACGGCTCGACCACGCTGTCGACGCCGGGGACGGGCGCCACGGACGCGCTGTTCGGCGTCTACGACCGCGAGACCGCGAGCCGATCGACAGAGCTCGCCGCGAGCGCGGAGGTCGGAACGAACGGCGGGGAACGGCTCTCCGTCGACGTGTCCGGCGCGCTCGCGTACCCCTCCGTGACCCGGGCCTCGCGCGACCACGTCCGGGTGTCGGTGAACGGCCGACCCGTGCGGAACGACCGACTCGCGGCGGCGGTCCGCGCCGGGTACGGGCGCCTGCTCCCGGACGGCCGCGAGCCGGTGGCGGCCGTGGACGTGGCGGTGCCGCCCGCCCGCGTCGACCCGAACGTCCACCCCGCGAAGCGGGAGGTCGGGCTGCGCGACGCCGAGCGGGTCGCCGACGCGGTCGAGTCGGCCGTCGCCGACGCGCTCACGGGGGCGGACCTCCGGCGCAAGGCCGAGGTCGACACGGGCATCGAAGCGGCGCTCGATCCGGTCGGAGGCGACGAGGGCGAGCGCCCCGCGGCGTTCGGGGACGCGGAACCGCTCGGCGTCTTCCGCGACCTCTACCTCCTCGTCGAGGCGGGCGACGAGCTGCTCGTCGTCGACGGCCACGCCGCCCACGAGCGCGTGAACTACGAGCGGCTCGCCCGGGCGTTCGCCGACGAACCGGTGCCGACCGCCGCGCTCGATCCGCCGGCGACCGTGTCGCTGTCCGCCGACGAGGCCGCGGCCGCGGAGGCGCACGCCGAGGCGCTCGCCGCACTGGGCTTCGAGACGGAACCGTTCGGTGGGGGGACCGTCAGGCTCCAGACCGTGCCGGCACCGTTCGGCCGGGCGGCCGACGCCGACGCCTTTCGTGACGCGCTCGCGTCGCTGTCGGGCGGCGAATCGAGGCGAGACGCGCGGGAGGCGCTGCTCGCCGACCTGGCGTGTCACCCGTCGCTGAAGCGCGGCGAGGTCGGCGAGTTGACCCGCGAGGAGCAGCGCTCGCTGCTCGATCGCCTCGGCGAGTGCGACCGCCCCTACGCCTGTCCGCACGGGCGGCCGACGGTCCTCTCGGTCGACGAGGCGACGTTCGCGGCCGGGTTCGGTCGGGATCGGTAACGGACGGGAGGGACCTCCCCTACGCGGGTCGATTACTCGCGCGCCCCTCGCCGTCGCGGTCGAAGCGCTCGACGCGCTCGACGGTCTCGTCGTTCGCACGGGTCTCCGGCGGGTGCGAGACGGTCCGCTGCGGGTACGGGATGGAGATCTCGGCGTCGGCGAACCGGTCCTGGATCCGTTCCACGGCGGTCGCCTTCGAGCGCCACCGCGCCTGCGGCGTCGGCGGGTCGATCCAGAAGCGGAGGTCGAGCAGGATCGCGGAGTCGCCGAACCCGGAGGGGATGGCGTACGGCTTCGGGTTGTTGGCGATCGTGTCGATGTCGCCTAAGACCTCCTCCGCGATCTCGCTGGCCGCGTCGGGGTCGTCGTCGTACCCGATGCCGACCTCCATGTGGATGCGGAGCCGCCCCTCGCGGCTCCGGTTGGTGATCGCCTGGTTGGTGACCAGGTCGTTGGGCACGACGACGTACTCGCCGTCGAAGTTCCGCATGTGCGTGTTCATGATCGTGATCTCGGTGACGAACCCCTCCTCGTCGCCGATCTCGACCCAGTCGCCGATCTCGAAGGGGCGTGCGAACATCAGGACGAAGCCGGCGATGAGCGAGCCGAGCGTCTGCCGGGCCGCCATCCCGAGCACGATCCCTAAAAAGCCCGCGCCGACGAGGAGACCGCCCAGGTTCACGCCCCAGATGCCGAGGACGGTGACGCCGGCGACCACGAGCAGCCCGACCTGCATGATCCGGGTGAGCAGCTGCTCCTGGTGGGCCGTGATGCGGTCGCTGTCGTCGGAGAGCTCGGCGACGTACTCCTCTAACACGTCGCTCGCGACGTAGGCGCCGCCGAGCAGGAGCGCCGAGAGGAGCGACCGGCCGGCGACCGTCGCGGCGTTCTCCGCGACCGGCAGCACCGCGACGACGAGGGACAGCTGCCCCCACAGCGTCAGCACGGCGACGGCGGCGAGGGCGAACAGCACGATCTGGAGCAGCCCGACGAGCAGCCGCAGGCCGAACGAGACGGGCACCGCCTCGCGCAGCGTCTCGATCGACGACTCGCCGCGGCCGTCGAGGAAGCGCTCCAGCCAGCCGGTGGCGACCCCCTCGCCCGTCCGAACGGCCCGCGGGAGGACCAGCCATCCGATCGCGCCCGTCAGGAGGAGGATCCCGGCGGTGGCGGCGAGGCGGGCCTCGGTGGTCACGACGCCGCCGAGCGTCGCGTCGATCCAGGGTCCGAGTTGTGCGGTCACTCCCTGGGGCTTCGTCGTCGGGTTTATAAATGCATCTCCACAGCTATCGGTTCGGAGAACCGGAGCCGATCGGCGGACTCCGAGGCGGTCGACGGACCCGGGGCGACGGTGCCGAGAGTGGGACGGCCCTCAGCGTCCGCGGCGGAGCTCCTCGATCAGCTGTTCGATGAGCGCCGACTGCCTGTCGAGGCGCTCGGACTGCTGTTCGACGGCGTGGCGGAGCTCCGCCACCTCCGTCGCGAGGTCCTCGCCCTCGACGCCCGCGCTCTCGAACGGCGATCCGTCGAAGGCGTCGTCGTCGCTCGGTACCGTCGCCTCCTCTCGGGCCGCCGGATCCTCGACCTCGGCCGACGCGGCTGCCCCCGTGGGCGAGCGGGGCTCCCCGACGGCGTCGCTCGCGAAGTCGGTTCCCCCCGCCGGATCGACGTCGACCGACCGTTCCTCGGCCGGGCTTTCGGCCGTCGGATCGGACTCGACCGGGTGGGCGGCGGTGTCGATAGGCTTGCGGCCCTCGCCGTCGTCACCCGCGGACACGGCGGAATCGCGTTCGTCCCTGTCGACGGACGGCTCGGTACCGCCCGCCGAGAGCGTGTCCTCCGACGCCGCGTCCGCGTCGGTTTCGACGCCGTTCCGCTGCTCGGCCTCCGCCTCCGCGTCGGCGACCGGCGAGGCCGACAGCGGGTCGGGGCCCTCGCCGAAGTCGGTCGTGCTGTCGGTCTCCGCGTCGCCCTCGTCGTCGGCGGCGACGGTCACGCGGAACTCCTCTAAGCTGTCGACGTCGTGGTACGCGCAGACGGCGTCGACGAGCGTCTCTCGAAGCGCCCTGGCGGACTCGTTCGGCGCCTTGAACCGCTCGGTGCGGCCGCCGTGGGCGAGCACGACCGCGGTGGCGACCGTCCCCTCCTCGAAGTCGAGGTCGGTGAGGTCCGCGTACGAGAACTCCTCGAACTCCTCGTCCCACACGGCGGAGCCGACGTGTTTGACCAGTCGGTCGCTGGTGACGACGAGGGTCAGCTCCGAGAAGCGGAAGGTGCGCAGGACCGACTCGCCGGGGTCGGTGACGCCGGTCGCCGAGAGGACGCCGGCGAGGACCGGGTGGAGCACCTCGTCGGCGCGGCTCGCCGGGAGCGAGATCGTCTCGTCGCCGTCGAGGCCGTAGCCGAGGGTGAGTTTCGCCTTTCGGCGGCCCGTCGAGACCGAGATGCGCTCGACGTCGTGGGAGTACTCCGTGACGGACTCGTCCGACAGCAGCCCGTCACCGCGGTAGACGAGCGTTCGCGTCGGCGTGACCGCGAGCCGGTCGTCTCCCCCGAGGGAGACCTCGGCGGCGACGCTCTCGTCGCCGACGGTCTCCGCGAGCAGGTCGGGAAGGCTCATGTCCCGGGGATTCGCCCCGTCCCGCATAAATCCGCAGGGTCCGATTCTCGGATCGCTCATCTCGCGGCGACCCCTCTGTCACCGCCTCACACCCTTCCGACGGATGGGAAGGTTAAAGGGTCTCATCGCGGTACGGGAAGGTGAGGCCGGGTGGCTTAGCTGGACATAGCGCCGCACTCATAGGGTTCGGAGATTCGGTGCGGTGACGCCTTGGAAGCGTCCGCGTCCTTCCCGTGGCTCCGCCGAGCCTCGGACCTGGGACA